>Ga0208468_1000005_pt1 | contig 226640 bp, 204 predicted proteins | sample DeeseametaMP0960_FD_184198 | JGI IMG/M metagenome (GOLD analysis project Ga0208468, IMG submission 184198) | Marine microbial communities from the Deep Indian Ocean - MP0960 (SPAdes) | ecosystem: Environmental > Aquatic > Marine > Oceanic | place: East of Madagascar, South Indian Ocean... | reverse complement strand
ACATTCCGTCTTTTCTCACGGGTTGGACGGTTGCATTCCACAGTTCGGCCACCATTGCCGCTGTGCTATTGGCTTTTTCAGGATATTTCAATACCTTTTTTGAAGTACCGGGATTATTGATAAGCTATGGTGTCCTATTATTGCTTGCCTTGATAAGCATTACTGGCATCAAGAAATCATCCACCGCCAATATCATTATGGTTAGCATTCAGCTCTTGGGGTTGTTCGTTCTTATTGCGGTCGGACTTGCCGAAACTGGCCCGCCAAAAGCAGCATTTTTTAAAGTGGAGTCCTTTTCCGGTACTTTAGCGGCTACCGCAACCTTATTTTTTGTTTATACTGGTTTTGAGCATATGGCATCTTTAGGTTCCGAGGTAAAGAACCCTGGCAAGACAATACCTCGTGCCTTTCTATTAACAATGATTTTTACAACCGTTATCTATTTGCTCATATCGTTTACGGTACTCAACATTGCCGACCCTTCAGAACTGGCAAAAGTGGATTCCCCACTATCACTTGCGGCATCCAATCTCAACAGTTGGTTGCCTGTTGCCTTGGCTGTTGCCGCACTCTTTGCCACGGCCAATGCCGCATTTAGTGGCATCATTTCCATAAGTAGATTATTGTTCGGAATGGCAAGCGTGGGCGAGCTTCCAAAATTTATGACCAAAGTTAATGCCCAAAAAGTACCTTGGGTAACCACATTGGTAGTTATGGCTGCGGTCGCTTGTTTTCTATTATTGGGCGATATAAAAATTGTAGCTGGTATGTCTTCTTTGGGCGCACTGCTTGTGTTTGTAGCCGTAAATATTGCACTCATTGTTTTGCGTTTCAAAGCACCCGACAAAGAAAGACCCTTCAAAGTTCCCTTATCTATTGGAAAAGTACCGATACTGCCTATTTTGGCAATATTCATCAGCCTTTCTCTGGTAATTCAATTTGACTGGGAAGTTTATGTTGCATTTGTCGGTGCGATTATAGTGGGCATTATATTGGACTATTTTTTGGACAAAAATTCAAAAGATGAGATAGACCCTGAAAAAGAAAAAGAGTTGTTTAACCATTAAAAGAGGAAACTATGGATTGGATGTTCGAAGACTTTAAAACCGACCTCGATGGCTTAAACCCCAAAGTACGTGAAAAGGCATTGGAAATTGCGAAAGAGCTTGTCGAAAAAAAGGACCTGCCAGCAAAAGATGCCTTACAAGAAGCTATTACAAAAGCCGAAGAATGGTTCTACGATATAGAAGGATAATAATTTAAAACAAAAATCTATGTTACAAATATTGGAACTTACAAACAAGAACTTAATTGCTACAGAAGCAAGTGGAAAACTAACCGCAAAAGATATTGAAAAGATACATCCGCTTATTCACGCCATATTGGACCGAGGGATGAAAGTACGCTGGTATTTTGAGATGAAAGACTTTGATGGCTGGGATGTCAAGGGGTTTTGGGAAGATTTAAAGATGGATGCGGCACACGCCAAGGATTATGAAAAGATTGCAATGGTAGGCGACAAGAAATGGCAGGACTGGATAACCCAATTTATGAAGCCTTTTACCAACGCAGAAATCAGATATTTTGATTTGGCTGATACTAAGAAAGCTAAAGATTGGATTGAGGAATAAGTTAAGCCATCTCCAATTTTTTCATCTATTATTTATATTAAAGTGGTTGTCTAAAATGTGTGAAATTTAAATATCTTTTTTGATGGGCTGGTTTAGCACATTAACAGATATGGAATTCTTAAAGCACCTAATTGATTTAAAAATGTAGATAAAAATGGACATACATTAATTAATCTATTTATGACCACAATGAAAAACACCTTGTATTAATTAGATTAAAATAACAAAAAAAAATACTGTAATATGAAAACTATAAAAATAATAATACCGATTGATTATACTGAAGTCTCAAGAAATACTGTAGAATATGTATTAGTTATGGCCAAGAAATTACGAACCAAATTCATTTTCGTACACGCCTATTCAGTGCCATATCCATCGAGTACACCCACAGGAATGGGGACTATGGCCGTTCCAGTATCGGGAATCCAAGAATCCCAAGAAAAATTAAATGAAAGTAAGCTTCAAGAATTTATTGATAGTTTTCCTGAACTCACATCCATAAATTATAAACGCTACGTTGCTTTTGGCGCTACCGTAGATGTCATTTGCCAAACCGCAAAAGATGAAAATGCCAATTTGATAGTAATGGGCACTAAAGGCGCAGACTCATCAATTGAAGAGTTTTTTATAGGCACGGTAAGTGAAAAAGTTAGCCGTAATGCCTCTTGTTCGGTATTGGTTGCTCCAGAGAGCACAAAATTCACTACTATAAGTCATTTGGGTTTAGCATTGGATGAGGATAGTCTCAAAAACGATGTTGATTTGGACCTTTTGGACAAGTTGCTGGAAACATTCAATGCCAATTTGCACCTTGTCCAAATCACGAATGAAAATGATACTGCCTTAAATGAAAATGAGGTGCTTACGCATTATAAAAACTTCTTGGGCCAAAAAGAATTCACTTTCAGCATTTTTCAAAACGATGACCCTGAAAAAGGGATTAACAAGTTTCTTAATGAAAAGCCTATTGATGTACTGGCACTTTTCTATCGAGAACACAAATTTTTTGAGCGATTGTTTGAGAAAGGGCTAAGAAGGAAATTGCTTTTTGGTTCCAATATCCCTTTGCTTGTTTTTAAATAAGATATAGCCGCCAAACTTGTTAAGGAAGATAATATATAGCCGCATATTAATTATAATGAAACGTATTCCTCTATATGAGAGGCTTTTATTTAAAACGCGGGCGTGCAATTGCTTACTATATCAAGGCAGTGAGATTACAGGAAATGAAGTTTGACTATTGTGAAAGACCGAAACTTTCTATATAAAATAAGTTAAGTGAAACCCCAATTAATAGCAGGCAGCTTTTATGATGCTTCTTAAAGCAAAATGATTAATAGCATTAAAAGCAAAAGTAGAAGCTGCTTTTTTTTTGTTATACAATTAAAGATGGATATTATGAATGTTAAACATTGTATTTTAATAATCTTGTTGGTTAGTTATTATAAAGTAAGCGCCCAAAAAATTTATACGACTGAAGAAGGTCATATTAGGATGATGACTTTGGTTGACGATAAACCCGTCAAGGCAGAAAGCCATAAATTGGCCTTATATCTTGATTATGATTCCAAAGTGGTTAATGGTGTACTCGACCTTAAGACTTTATCAACAGATAGTCCTGAAATCAATACCACTTTACAACAGCGGGAAGACCCTTTAATGCTTGGATTTACTGGCACAATTCCATCACAGGATTTTTTATCAAAACGGCACGACCCTATCAACTTTAATTGGCTGATAGATGTTACTTGTCAAGGAAAATCCTTTAAATCACAATTTAAAGCAACCCTTACCCATATAGAACAAGGAGTAAGTATGTCCTGTCTGATAAGCGCAACCGGACAATTATTGGTTTCAAATACTGGTTTGAATTCCTTAATAGAGGGTATCGATGATATCATAGAGGTGCAGTTTGCCCAATTGGTGTTGAGATTGGAATGACTGTGAATTTAAATAAAATTATAATTGATATAAATGAAAAAAAAGAAACTGAATTTAAGAGATTTAAATAAAACTTCATCCGATAATCACAAGCGCAATGATGGCCACAACCATAGCAGTCCGGAAAGTATAGGGAAATTTAAAATTTATGTACCAGCAATTTTCAGCTTTGTAATGCTGATTATTGGTATTGCGATGGATTATTTTGACGTAGCTTTTTTTAAAGATTGGATACGTATTGTCTGGTATGCAGTCGCATATCTTCCAGTAGGTTTTCCTGTAATAAAGGAAGGCTGGAACAGCATTAAAAATGGCGATTTCTTTACCGAGTTTTTATTGATGTCCATCGCAACCATAGGTGCATTCGCCATTGGCGAATATCCCGAAGGTGTGGCAGTAATGTTGTTTTATGCGGTAGGCGAATTGTTCCAAAGTGCCGCCGTTAAAAGAGCCAAGAGAAGCATCAAGGCATTACTGGATGTAAGACCTAATGAAGCCTTGGTCTATAGGAACAACAACTATGTTTCTGTAAATCCCGAAATCGTTGCTATTGGCGAAAAAGTGCAAGTCCGTGTAGGAGAAAAAATCCCTTTGGATGGTATTTTATTTTCCGAAAAAGGCTCGTTTAATACCGCAGCATTAACGGGCGAAAGCAAACCTGACACCATTGCAAAAGGAGAAAAAGTATTTGCAGGAAGCATCAACCTTGATGGCGTTATTGAAATCGAAACCACCAAGGAATTTAAAGACAGTTCCATTGCCCGAATCCTTGATATGGTCCAGAATGCCACGGCTCGTAAATCAAAAACCGAATTGTTCATCAGAAAATTTGCAAGAGTTTATACACCTATAGTGGTATTCTTGGCAATTGTATTGACGTTTTTGCCCTACTTTTTTGTGGACGATTATGTCTTTAGCGATTGGTTATACAGAGCTTTGATATTCTTGGTCATTTCCTGTCCGTGTGCATTGGTTATCTCTATTCCGTTGGGTTATTTCGGTGGATTGGGAGCTGCTTCAAAAAATGGAATTCTCTTTAAGGGCGCATCCTATTTGGACGAAATGACAAAGATAACTACCGTTGTAATGGACAAAACGGGAACCGTGACCAAAGGTGTTTTCAAGATTAAGGAAGTGGTAAACAGTTCCGATTTCTCGGAAGCAGAATTTATGCAGTACCTGATGGCAATGGAAGAACAATCTACCCATCCAATAGCTAAAGCCATATTAGAATATAAAGCCGAGGGCGCGGATTTAGAGGCTACAAATGTTTCTGAAGTTGCAGGAAAGGGCTTAAAGGGAACGGTAAATGGTAAGACTGTTCTGGTAGGGAATAAGGCTTTGATGGCCTCAAATAGCATCGAAGTTCCATCTGCAACCAATGACATTATGGAATCAATTGTAATGGTTGCTATCGACGGAAAATTTGCGGGCTATGTTACCATTGCGGATGAACTAAAGGATGATGCGCACCAAGCCATAAAGCAAATCAGGGATTCTGGGATTTCAAAAATCATTATGCTTTCGGGCGATAAGGATTCCATAACCCAACAGGTCGCAAAAGAATTGGGTATAGATTGGGCAAAAGGCGGGTTATTACCAGAAGATAAGCTCAACGAAGTCGAAGAGCTCAAAAAGAAACCCGATACCAAAGTAGCCTTCATAGGCGACGGCATCAATGATGCACCAGTATTGGCAACAAGCGACGTAGGTATCGCGATGGGTGGTTTAGGAAGCGATGTCGCCATTGAGACAGCGGATGTCATCATTCAAAATGACCAACCGAGCAAAATTGCGAGAGCAATTAAAATTGGTCGTTCTACTCGAAAAATTGTATGGCAGAATATTGGTTTGGCTTTCGGTGTAAAAATTGTAGTACTTATTTTGGGCGCAGGCGGATTGGCCACGATGTGGGAAGCTGTTTTTGCAGATGTTGGTGTGGCGTTGTTGGCTATATTGAATGCAGTACGGTTGCAGAAGTTAAAATGGGAATAAAAGAACTTAATACGAATTTGAACTTAGATAATAATAAAAACAGAAAAATGAAAATTATAATTAAAACTATTGTTCTACTGTTTATTGTAGGAAGTATTCAGAGCTGCTCACTTTTAGGTGCGGCTGGAATCTCAAGCCAAGGGCAACCAACAAAGAGGGTTGAAGGCAAATTGGTCTCTACGACCGCAAACTCTTCTGTGAATGTTGACCATACGATTTGGGATAATTTGTTGAGGAAGTACGTTAACAATGAAGGTCTTGTTGATTACGAAGGTTTCAAGAAAGATTTTGAGACTTTAGAAGATTACCTGAAAATTCTTTCCACACAGGAGCCAAACGACGATTGGTCTGTGCAGGAATTGCTCGCCTACTACATCAACTCTTATAATGCTTACACAGTAAAACTAATTGTAGAAAATTATCCCGTGAATAGTATCAAGGATATCGATGGACCCTGGACAAAACCTTACGTCCCAATTGATGGTCGGGAAATAACCTTGGCGACTATTGAGAATGGTGTGCTTCGTAAAATGAACGAGCCTCGAATCCATTTTGCCATTGCTTGCGCATCTATGTCGTGTCCCCCATTATTAAACGAGGCTTACACAGCAGGTAAGATAAATGAACAATTAGACCGTGTCACGAAAGATTTCATTAATAATGAAAAATTTAATGAAATTTCAGCAACTAATCCAAAGGTGTCAATGATATTCAAATGGTATGAAAAAGACTATACCGTTAATGGTAAAAAAGATGTCATTGGTTTCATCAATAATTATGTTGATACGAAGATTAACGCTAGTGCTACCCTGCAATATCAAAATTATAACTGGGACTTGAACGAGCAGGAATAATTTCTCTAAATCTAAAATGTTTTGAAAACTTGATAGGGTTTTCAAATTTGGTAATCTTTCTGGCTAACCGAAAAGAGGATACCCATAAAAGTAAGATATGGGAAGCAATCCCTATCGATATCGGTATGGCTTTTTGGGCTATATTGAATGCGATACGAGTGTAGAAAATGAAGTAAAAACCATTAAAATTAATGTATCAAAAAAGTAATTTTAAAAGAAACAAAAAAAAGGGGAAATCATCGAATACCAATATCACAAAAAAAGATAAGTTGGTAGGGATTCTTGCAATAACCCTTGTAGTAATCACTGCATTCCTATTGTTCTATTTTGTTTTTAAAGGGAACATTCATAAGCATTGATTTTTAAGTCTTGTTGGTTATCGACAAAACAAACTAATTTTTAAGCCCCAAAAATTGCCGTGATTTATAATGTGGGTTTTATTTTATTAACAATTAACCCGTATTAAATTTGGAAAATCATATAATTAAAGTAATAGAAGATTACAAAAATGAGATAATAGACATAGAGGAATCGGACCTAAAAGATTTTAATGTCGTTGAAAAGGGAATAACAATCTCAAGAAGATATTTACAAAAACTACGTTTGTGCATTAGAGAGAATAATTTTAAAGATAAAGATGATGAAATAAAATTTTTCAAAAAACACAAACCTTATGTATACAGTAGGTTAAAATTCTACGCAAAACTGTATAATTTTTTGATTAACAGACCTGCGGGAACTATCCAAACTCAACAGATATTCATTGACGAGGAAATTCAGAAGCTTCAAGACAGTAACCGACGAAATATTGACTTTGTTAAATATTACAGGGAAGAATCGACTGTTTTAGATGAGTTTTACTTTTTAAGAGGTAACGACAAAATCAGTCTGGTTTCAAACACCTCTCATTTTTATACAGATGCTGAATTTTCTACAAGCCACGATAACGCCATTGCTAAAATTATGGCCTATGACCTATTAATAAATCATTACGTTCAGGAATTAAGCTATTTAAGGGACCTATCCTACGGTCTTCAAAGTAAGCTAAATACTCTTGCCAACGGTGAGCGCCTTGGCTGGACAGCTTCAAAAACAGACCTTATTGAATTAATTTATGCATTGCAGGCCTCTGGGGCAATAAAAAGTGGTACAGCAGGTATTAAAGAAATGGCTTCAGCTTGCGAGGATATTTTTGAGCTTAAGCTCGGCAATGTATATAGAACATTTCTGGAAATAAGAGAGCGTAAAATCGACCAAACAAAATTTATCGATAGACTAAAAGCAACTCTTTTAAGGCGGATGGAAGAAACGGACGGTTAACATTTTCAATTTCAACAATGTTAAATTTTTTCCCAAGTTGGGTGGGACTTGGGAAAAAATAAAATTAATTTTATCTATTATCATTTGGCATAGATGATTTTAAGTGACACCTCTAAATCAAACCAATTTAAACCATTGAAAATGAGCAAATAAAAACACCCTACTTGGGTACAACTTGGGATTAAAATCCAATAAACCATCCCAAATTTGTAGAACGAAAGTCAAATCAGGTCAGGGACTATCAAATTAGTTGAAATCGATACGATAGTCCCTTTCCATTAAAACCGTTCTATTATGCCGACAAGTATTATTACCACAGACGACCTTCGGGAATTCAAAATGGAATTGCTCGATGACATTAAACAATTATTGACCAGACAAGCCAGCGGGAAACTCAAAAAATACCTCAAATCTTCTGAGGTTATGGACTTGCTTCAGGTAAGTCCTGGCACATTGCAGAATCTTCGTATCAATGGCACATTGCCTTATACCAAAGTAGGCGGCATTATCTATTACGATACAGAGGAAATTCAAAAAGTGATGGATGCCAACCGTGTGCACCACGGTCTAAACTCTTAAGCGATGAACTATATAAAGCTACTTAATGCGGCTTTTGAGAAGTTCTATTTTGATGACCGGCTTAATCCAACGCATATCAGCCTTTATATGGCGCTATTCCAAGAATGGAATAGCTGTCGCTTTATGGATGAATTCTATGTGAACCGCAGGGATTTGATGCGTTGTGCCAAAATAGGCTCAAAATCCACATATCATAGATGTATCGTCGAGTTAGATTCTTGGCAATACCTAACCTATTTCCCTTCCAATAATCCGTATAAGGGCAGCAAAATTAAGATGGCCATTATTGGGACAAGTGATGAACCAGTTGTGGGACAGTACAATCCCATATTAGAACAACTTGCAGAACAGTACCATCTCAGAGGTGTACCGCTTGAGGGACACCACCATCCCAAAAATGGACAAGTTGTGAACCTACACCGTCCCATAGGTGGACAAGCATTGGTATCTAAAACAAACAATATCAAACAAGAAAACTATATAAAACAGCCAAAGGGCTGGCACGCCGTTTTTATTTTTTTTGAAGAAAAAGGTTTTGATGCTGATGAAGCAAAAAAATTCTTTGAGCATTACCAAACCCGAAATTGGCAAACAAGCGATGGAAAAGAAATTCGAGATTGGCGGGCTGTAGCCATCAACTGGATGGATAGGACAGAAGTATTCGACGAGGAAAACAAATCAAACAAAAAACAAGCGTCCCAAATCAAGGACAACTTGCGAACCACTAAAAACAAAGATTATGGACAACCCCTCTAAAATAACCGAAGGTGGCGTGGAATACTCGCTTGGAAAATTTGATGGCAAAAGTGTCCTATACGATTTTCCGAAAATATTGATATACTTGAATGCCAAGGGCAAACTTTTATTCGGCGAAAAGTTTAAGATTTATGATGAAGACAAAGACATTTTGCTGAAGCTCTGTTCCTACTTCATCAAGGATAAAGATAACTGTGAAACCTACGGTATCGATATCGACAAAGGGATTCTACTTTCTGGACCAATTGGCTGTGGCAAAACCAGCTTGATGAAATTATTGCGCAATTTGGTCCCGTTGCAACGTCCTTACGAAATGATTCCTTGCCGGAATGTAACCTTCAGTTTTAACCATTTAGGTTTTAAAACGGTCGAGGAATATGGAAATACCAAATTTTATTGCTTTGATGATTTAGGAGTTGAACCCGCTGGTCGTTTTTACGGTAAAGACCTAAACGTTATGGGCGAGGTTTTACTATCACGCTATGAATTATTTATACAGACCAAAGGCAATATAAAAACCCACGCCACAACCAATCTCAATGCTGAAGAACTGGAAGAACGCTATGGCAATCGTGTTCGTAGCAGGATGCGTGAACTGTTTAACTTGATTGCTTTCGATACAAAAGCTGGCGATAAGAGGAAGTGAATTATGCAATAATTTTAAAGCTTAAAAATCACTAAACTATTTAGAAATAATTGAAAACTATTTTTACGAGCATTCGATTTCGCTATATTAGAAGCTTAAAATTTTTAATTTAATATGACCGACCTATTTGACCAACCTTCAAAAAAAATTAATCATCAAGAACTTTTCTTTAAACTATATCAAGCAAAAGACGAGAATGATTTAATAAGTATTATCAAATCATACCCTTCAATATTCGATGACTCAAACTGGAAACCACTGGGTGGAAATTTTAGTAATTATGGTGTGGTAAAAAACCAACAGTCAAGCCCCATTGCTGCTTTGATAGAGAAAGTAACCAACGCCATTGATGCCATACTAACTAAAGAATGTATTCTTTCAGGAACTGACCCAAAATCTGATGTTGCACCAAGAACTATGGACGAGGCTATTCAAAGGTTTTATCCAGAAAATAATTGGGATTTACCTTCATTTCGCAAAAAACAAGCTGAGAATATTCAAATTATTGCTGACGGGAAGGGACCACGGAACCAGCGGAATCAACATCCAACATCGGTAATTGTTTATGATAACGGTGAAGGTCAACATCCAGAAAAGTTTGAGGACACCTTTCTATCACTACTTCGAGGTAATAAAAATGATATTCACTTCGTACAGGGTAAATATAATATGGGTGGAAGCGGTGCCATTGTATTCTGTGGAAAGAAAAGATATCAGCTCATTGCTTCAAAACGTTACACGAATGATGGTGGTTTTGGATTTACCTTGGTACGTGAGCATCCTAAAAAAGAATCTGACCAAGCAAAAGAAACCTGGTACGAATACTTGCTCATTGATGAAAAAATCCCATCTTTTACAATAACGAAATTAGACCTTGGCCTCAACAATCGTCAATTTGAAACTGGCACCATATTAAAACTCTATTCGTATCAATTTCCTAAAGGCTATTCTGGTTTTGCCCAAGACCTAAACCAAAGTGTAAATGAGTTTTTATTTCAACCTGCACTACCAATTTTAACGGTCGACACCGCAGAACGTTATCCAAACAATAAAGTTCTCGAAAATGATTTGTTCGGATTAAAAAGACGGTTGGCAGCTGAAGAATCTGAATATCTGGACGAGAGTTTTTCAGAAAATTTTTCAGATGATGTATTCGGAAAGATGAAGGTGTCTTGCTATGTGTTTAAAACTAAGGTAAAGGACTACGACCTTAAGAGAACCAAAAAAATTATACAGGACAGGTATTTTAAAAATTCAATGTCAGTTATGTTCTCACTCAATGGTCAAACTCACGGACATTATACTGCTGAGTTTATAACACGCTCATTGAAGCTCAACCTTCTAAAGAGTCACTTACTTATTCACGTGGATTGCACCGAAATGAAATATAACTTTCGGAAGGAATTATTTATGGCCTCTCGCGACAGACTTAAAGATGGTGACGAAACCCAATTTCTAAGAAGTTATCTGGCTAAAAAACTAAGCGCGAAAGATGGAAGGTTGGCAGAAATAGAAAAGCGTCGAAAACAAGCAGTGGATATTGACACGTCCTCAAACACGAGTGATTTACTAAAAAGCTTTACAAAGAATCTACCCCTTGATTCAGAGTTGGCAAAATTGCTAAACCAAACGTTTAAGCTCGACATTAAAAAGGATAGAAAAACTGAAGGACAAAAGAAACGTACTTCTACTGAAAAAGAACCCACACCTTTTGAACCTAAAAGGTTTCCATCATTTTTTCAAATTGATACTAAAAATAATAATGAAAAAGAGGTCGCCACGATACCACTAAATGGTGAAAAGTCCATTCGCTTTTCCACAGATGTAGCAAATGATTATTTTGATAGGATTGAAGAACCTGGGGATTTAAGGGTTAGTGTGCTCAATATAAAACCAAACGATTCTAATGGCGGAAATAGACCTGGTGAGCCAAAAGAAATAGATGAAGTTTTTAACGTGATAAAAAGTAGCCCGAACAAAGGAAAAATAAGAATCTCTCTTAATCCTAAAGATGAATTGAAAGTTGGCGATAGCGTTCAAATCAAAGCAAGTCTATCATCACCCAATGGTAATATAGAGGAAATGTTTTGGGTTAAAATTGCCGACAATAGTAAACCAAAAGACGAGACGCCTAAAAAAGAAAGCGATAATGATTTGTTGGGATTACCAAAATTAGTTTTTATGTACAAGAACGTAGATGAGAATTCTGATACAGATGTAACTTGGGAAGCGGTAGAAGAAGCTACAAGCCTTGATGTAGATTATTCGACGGTTATGATTCCAGATGCTGAGGGTGATTTACTCAATCGCATTTTTATCAATATGGACAGTACTGTATTGAAGAACTTCAAATCGAAAGAGAGGAATATCAACCAAGAGCAATTAGAACTTGCCAACCGAAAATATTACACCTCGGTATATTTTCATACCCTGTTTCTCTACACTATCAGTAAAAACAGAGGTTATGAGATTAGGCAAAAAGTAGAGGGAAAAGATGATTTAGAACACGTTGATTTGGGTCAATACCTCAAGGATCTGTTTGACCATTACTACTCAACCTTTATTTTAAATTTTGGTGGAATGGAAACTATGATGCAGGGAATTGGCGACTAAAATTAAGTGTTTTCCTGATCAATAAACACAGAGCAGAAATAAAGTCATTATATCTCATCTCAATAGTTGTTAATGGCCTAAATAATCCTATTTTTGTAAGGACAATATTTGTCTTTAAAATAAAATTCAACGGCGATGGAAACATTGGGTGAATATCTCAGAACACTGAGGGAATTGAAAAATCTACCTATAAGAAAAGTTGCGGCTGCGGTAGACATAGACCAATCCACACTTGGTAAATACGAGAGAAATGAGAGGCTTCCTAAAAGAGGGCTTCTTTCTAATTTTGCTTCATTTTTTGATGTTTCCGTATCTGAGTTGGAAAAAAGATATTTAACCGATAAAGTGGTGTTTTCCCTTTTAGAAGAAGAAAACCCAGAGAGTATCTTGGTTGAATGTAAAGACAAATTGATTTATTTAAAAAATAAAAACGGCGAATCGAAAATAAATGAATAAACTAACATTCACAGGACACGAAACATTTCACTGTCGCCATTTTTGGTTGAAGAAGGGCTACGATTATCTTTCTACCGGTCAGTCTTTCAAAAATCCGGATGCCGTAACAGCTTTAGGTGTTGGGAAAAATATGGTAATGTCCATAAATTTCTGGCTGAAGGCTTTCGGTATAAAAAATCAGGAAGGCCAAACAACTGTTTTTGCCAATAAAATCTTTGATAGTAATACAGGATATGACCCACTTTTAGAGTATGAAGGAACCTTATGGTTGTTGCATTATAAATTGTTAGATACCAATTTAGCATCTATTTTTCCTTTAGTTTTCAAAGAATTCAGAAAAAGTAGGGTTAATTCACAATTTACCACTCAACAATTACTTCGTTATTTACTTAGGGCAGCGAGTAACCATCAAACTTCGATAGCTGAAAACTCTTTAAAAAACGACATTAAGGTATTTATAAAAACATATTATTTAGCTGATAAGAACATAAAGGATATGGAAGATGATTTATCATCCATTTTTATTGACCTTAATTTAATCACTAAAGTTACCGATACCGAGGAAGGTTCTGTTTTTCAATTAAAAGTGAGCGAAAGACCAGAGATAGCCAAAGAAATATTTTACTTCTTAATCTTAGATAAATTCCCAAAACATACGTCTATAAGCTTTGATGAAATACATAACAAAATTGGCGATGTATTCGCTTGTTCTTCTGAAGGCACGGAACTCAAGATACAGGAAATCTCAGAAACTTTTAAGGACGTTGTTTATAAAAAGGATGCGGGAAGAAAAGAATTACAAATTAAAAATATCCCTAATAAGTGGGACATATTAGAGCAATATTACGATGCATAAATTTACAACATCCACAAACATTGAACGTGATGTCGTAAATGACATTAATTACGTTGTTACACCCAATGCAAAAAATGTTTTTGAAAGAATAGTGACTGGGTTTCAGCAAGGACATCACTCATTTAATATAATTGGCTCATATGGTACAGGAAAGTCCAGCTTCCTTTGGGCTTTAGAAAAAAATCTTAACGACAAGAAGCCCTACTTTGCTAATCTTAATGGGCAATTTAAAGGATTTGAAAAGTTTTCGTTTTTAAAAATTATTGGTGAAGCTTCGCCTTTAACAGACGTATTAAAAAACTCTTTTAAGCTTAAGGAAAACACATCCAATTCTAATCTTATCGATACTATAAGCAAAAGAGCTACATCGCTTAGAAAGAAAGATGAAATATTAGTTGTGTTGATTGATGAGTTTGGTAAATTTCTTGAATATGCAGCCAAGCATAATCCGGATAGCGAATTGTACTTTATACAACAGTTAGCTGAGTTGGCAAATGATTCCAATAGAAATATCATTTTAATTACAACGCTGCATCAAAATTTTGGTTCCTATGCCAATAATTTATCTCAAAACCAAAAGAATGAATGGGATAAGGTAAAAGGAAGACTAATTGATATCTCGTTCGATGAACCTATTGAACAGTTACTTTATTTGGCATCAGCCAGAATAGAAGACCTTAAAATTGAAAGACCAAAAGACATTGGGTTCGAGGATTTATTCAATAAAATAAACGAGAGCAAGCTCGTAAGTAATTCAGAAACGATGAATTACGATTTAGCCAATAAGCTTTATCCATTCGATATTTTATCGGCAAATATCTTAGCTCAGACTTTGCAAAAGTATGGCCAGAACGAAAGGTCTCTATTCTCTTTCTTGGCAAACAGTCAAGTTTTCTTTGATAAAATAGATAAGGATAACCACACCTTTTTTAGTGTAGCCGATGTGTTTGATTATCTAACGCTTCATTTAACAAGCGAATTAGAAGACAGATATTCAAACCCTCATAAGCCTCAATGGAACACAATTGTTAAGGCATTGGATAAAGCTGAAGCTATTAATGATTTTGGATATGAGAACTTGGCAAAAATCATAAAAACCATAGGTCTGGTAAATTTATTCGCAAAGTCTTTTGGTAAGCTCGATAAAACTTTCTTAGAATATTATGGGAAATATGCATTGAATATTCCTGATTCTGAGCAATACATCGAAAGATTAATAAGCCAAAAAATAATTAAGTTCTATAATTATCGCAATAAGTTTTTCTTCATTGACGGAACTGACGTGGATATAGAGCAGGAATTGATAGATGCTAATTCCCATATCGACACTGCTATCAATATTGCTTCAAAAACCAAACATTACTTTAAAGAAAAATATCACTTTGCAAAGGAAGCCTATTTTGAAATAGGTACACCAAGATTTTTTAAAGTAAACATATCTAATCATATTGAAAATATTAATCCAGAAGGGGAAATTGACGGTTATGTGCATATAATCCTTAATAAGGATATAAAGCTAAAAGATTTAAAAAATAACGATACGCAACAACCAGCACAACTATATGTAGTTCTCAAAAACTTCGAGTTTGTAAAATCACGTATATACGAGATTGAAAAGATGGACTTTGTATTGCGAAAGTACTCAGAAGATAATGTGGTCAAGAAAATACTAACCGAAGAAAAGGCTTACGAAGTACAAAAATTACAAAAACTTTTAGAGCACGGCATCTATGAAAAATCTAACGCAGACTGGTTCTACAATGGTAAAAAACTCAAGATTGACTCAAAAGTTTCCTTAAACAGGAATCTCTCTCAAATATCAAAAAAAGAGTACCCTTCGACACCTCGATATTTGAATGAAATGGTCAACAAGGAATACTTAAGCACCCCTGTTTTAACCGCAAGAAAAAATTTATTGAAGGATTTGCTTGAGCATAGTGAAAAGGAAAACTTAAATTATGATGACCGCAAGTTTCCACCACAGAAGTCTATTTATTTAGGGCTTATAAAAGAGACCGGAATTCACAGAGCTCATAACAACGCGTATATCCTAACCGAACCTACAGATCCTACATTTAATCCTCTTTGGTTACATTGTGAAATTTTCTTAGAGGATTCAAAACATATTAAAAAGAACTTGTCAGAACTATACGAATCACTATCCAAAAAACCATTTAAACTTAAAAAAGGGTTTATAGACTTTTGGATTCCTATATTTCTCATAATCAAAAATCAAGACTACGCCCTTTTTCATAAGGCTTCTGGATATGTACCTTACCTAACAAGCGAGGTTCTTGACCTTGTACACAAAAAACCTTCTGATTATGAATTGAAATCATATAAAATTGAAGGTGTCCGGCTGAACCTTTTCAATAAATATAAAGAAATTACTGGTGTTGATGCGTCAAGCAATAAACCAGAAAGTTCGCTAATTTCTATTTTCAGTAGTTTCATAGCATTTTATAATGCACTTCCCGAATACGTTAAAAAAACCAATCGATTAAGCCCATCGTCAAAAGGTTTAAGGGATGCTATTGCTTCCGCTAAAGACCCAGAGAATGCACTACTATCAGAAATACCAAAAGGATTAGGCTACAAAAACATTAACCTCGAAGAAAATGATGCTGAAATTCTAAACGGTTTTATTGAGCGCTTAAACGATTCTATAAATGAAATACGAATTGCCTACGAAGGGTTGTTAAACAGATTTGAAGAGAATATTTGCGACACTTTAAACTTCAATAGTAATAATTTCACTACCTACAAAAGCAAAATTCAAGCGCGTTATAAGTCTTTGAAGCCGCATTTGTTGATTCAAAAGGAAAAGGTCTTCCTTAACCGCATAATGTCTAAACTTGACGAACGTGATTCTTGGTTAAAATCGATTGCCGATGTGATTCTTGGCAAGTCAGTTGAAAAAATGAATGATGAGGACGAAGCGCTATTAATGGATAACACAAGAAAGGTTTTTTCAAATTTAGACAACCTATTAGAGCTACATTCTTTGGCGGATGATGCAGATAATGAAGTGGTACAGTTCCAATTCACGGATGTTTCTGGTAAAACGGTAAAGCAAAATATTGTTTTAAGTCCTTCAGACGAAAAGTACGTTTCAAAACTACAGGAAGATTTGGCCAAGGTGTTGTCCAAAAATGAAAAATTGAGCGCAGCTGCTATTATTAGATATTTAAAAAATTTGCACGATGAAAGTTAAACACGTACTTGGTATCTCAGGCGGAAAAGATAGTGCTGCCTTAGCGCTTTATCTCAAAAACCTATATCCAGATTTGGATGTAGAATATTATTCTTGTGACACAGGGAAAGAGTTAAAAGAGACCTATGAGCTTGTTGAAGCTCTAAACAGTAAATTGGGCAAGGACATCAAAACAATTTTTGCTGTCGAACCAGAAAAAGAGACCCCTTATAAAACCACATTTGACCATTTCTTGGCCGAATACGGCGGATATCTTCCCTCATCAACTGCAAGATGGTGCACAAAAAAGCTAAAATTAGAACCGTTTGAAAAATATATTGGGGATGAACCCACAATATCATATGTAGGGATTCGAGGGGATGAAAACAGAGAGGGTTACATATCTAAAAAAACCAACGTTCAATCTATTTTTCCATTTAGAAAAAATATCTGGAGTGAAGATGTTATAAAAGAAGTTCTGGCTAATAAGAATATTCCAAAAGTAGCAAGGCTTTATGACAATCTTAGTCCAAGTCATCTAAAAGAAGATATACTCAAGAGAGTCAACCAGCCTATTTCACCAAACTTTCGGCAAGGACAGAAATTAGAATTCCTTTTAAACAGCGATATCAAATTATTCAATCGAGTTGTTTTTCATTATCTAAAAGAAAATACTGATTATCCCATAGCGCTTTTAGACGATTTCCCTTTAATAGAGAATGATGAAGTTTTAGTATTGGATGATATTTTTAAAATACTCGATGATAGTGGTGTTGGGATACCTGCATACTACATAAAAAAATCATACCAAGTAGAAATTGACGGTAAATTAGAAACCGGCACTTACTCACGTAGCAGGTCTGGTTGCTTTTTTTGTTTTTACCAGCAGAAAATAGAATGGGTCTGGCTACTTGAAAACCACCCTGCCCTATTCGATAAAGCCAAAGAATATGAAAAGGATGGTTACAACTGGATGGATACTGAAACATTAGAGGAACTATCCAAACCCGAACGTGTTCAAGCAATCAAGAAAGAACATTTCACTAGAATGAAAAGACAGCTAAGTAAAAGGAACACTAACAGCTGGAAAGATGAAATTATTGAAGCAGAAGGCCTTGGTTGTGCCAGTTGTTTCATTTAAAATATAAATATTATGAGTGATAAAATTGATTTATCCATAGATGCCGGTAGGCTTCTATTTGGATTGAGCAGAATTGGCTATACAACCTCTGCTGCCATTTGCGACATCATAGATAACTCTGTAAGGGCTAATGCAAATAATATAAACCTCTTAATCAAAAAAGAACGCGAAGACTTTTCCGACTATAAAAGGAACAATGTCAAGGAATATATCATCATAGATGATGGTGATGGTATGGATGAAGGTGCAATTGAAGAGGCATTAAAACTCGGTTCAACAGATGACCATTATGATGACAAATCGCTATCGAAATTTGGATTAGGCCTAAAATCCGCTTCTTTTTCGCAAGGTGATGTACTTAAAGTTATTTCTTCAAATGGAACGGGATTTAACAAGTATGAAGTCTCTCTACCAAAAGTAATGGAAGCAAAAGAATATTTTGCTGAAAAGACTGAAATTGAAGAGAATGAATCTGAACTGATTGAAACCTATCTAAAAGAAGGTAAGGGTACCATCATTATCATTTCTGAAATTAGACTAAACAACCATCCAAGTGTCAGAAACACCATTAAAGAACTTAAGACAAAAGTTGGTGTAATCTATTTCTATTTCCTTTCTGAAAGCGGTGTGAATATTACCATTGGTGATAAAAAAATTGATGCAATTGACCCATTGTTTATATCTGAAGCCAACGAAAATGGAAATTTGAACGAAAATGAATGGGATGGAACTGAGGTACGATGGATAGAAAAACCAAAAGAGCTTACTCTTGATGATGAACTTGAAATAAATGTAACTATTGAAATTACCCAACTTCCCTATCCACCTATCTATAGAATTAAAAATATAGGCGAATCAAGAGACAAAGAAGTTCGCGAAAGATATTTAATTGAGGCTGGTAATTACGGTTTCTATGTTTACAGAAATAAAAGACTCATATCCTGGGCTTCAAACCTACAAGGCATAATCCCATACGACCAAGATTTTTATGCCTTTAGGGGAAGAATACTCATCAATGACGAGGCAGACGATTTCTTTAATATTGATGTAAAAAAATCTTCGCTGACTCTTTCTGAAGAAGCATATAGGAACATAAGCGATTTTACCAAAGAAGCCAAAAGCAAAAGCAAAGCAGCTTGGAAAAATGCCGGAAAGATTAGTCGTGACATTATAAATAAAGCACCTAATGAAATCGCAAATAAGCTATTAGATGAATTTGAACAGATAGAGATTCTGCCAGGTGATGACCTACCTGATGAGGAAATAGCCTTAGAACGATTAAAGGCGATAACCAATGATATGACCTCAAAAATCAAGTGGATAATTAAAATGATGAAAGAGGATAAGGGTGAAGAAGTGGACGATACTGTTGACGATGACTATACAGAAGACGAAAAGGAAGAGGCCATTAAAGGCGAAAAGAACGCTAACCTAACTAAAATATTCAGGGTATCATCTGTTGAAGACAATCTGCTTTGGGAACCTTACTATGATACCGATTTAGGTAATTGTGTAAGGATTAATAAAATTCATCGGTTTGCAAGATTAATCTATGAGGATAATGCAGAGAACAGAGATTTACAGATTCTCTTTGATTTAATGATGCTTCAGTTTGCCGATTCCGAATTATACGCCTATAAAAATATTGGAAAATATGAGTACGACGACCTTAAAGTTGTTTTGCGAGAGTCCAGAAGAATAGTATCAGAATTTCTAGCTAATATGTGCAGAAAACTAGAAAATGACTTACCGCCAAATTATAGCGACGAGAAGTATGCTTGAAACTAGTATCCTCGGCGCATTCAATGGTGCCGACCAAGCCTATATCTATATTTGGCTTTCGAAAAAACACAAAATAGTGTACGTGGGAATGACCAATAGTTATACAGGAACAATTGGAAGAGCAGGTGCTCATTTTAACAGAACAGGGACTCTCAGAAAGCGATTTAATGAAGCTAAGGGCTACGAAGTCAATGATGTTGATGACATCCTTCTTTTATCTTTTCCACTACCAAAATCAAGAGAATTCACCTCTGTAGAAAAATCCTATAGAGAGGCTGTAGAATACCTTGTACAGAAAGAACTTATATTATTGCGAGGAAAACTCAACCCTACTTTTGATGTTATTTCTTGGGTAAGGTTGAGTCCTAGAACTGGGAATTCGAGAATCAAGAAATTAGCTGCTTCAATAGTAGAATCTTTTGAAACTAATTATTCCCGCTTTTAATAGCATTGAGCAAAACATCTAATTGTGATTGAGTTGTGGGACTTCCAAAACTTATCCTGATGCTACTATCTGCTTTTTCCTTACTCAATCCCATACTTTTAAGAACGTGAGATTGTTCTATTAATCTAGAGTTGCAGGCAGAACCCATCGACACCGAAACTGAATTTTTGTTCTTTAAGATAAATGACTCAGCGTCCTGATTTATAAGTTGTATATTGAGAATGTAAGGACTTCTACTAGCTGATAATCCGTTAACAGCTGCTCGTTTAGATTGATACAGTTCTACTTGCAAATAACTATTCAAATGGTAAATCCTATTATAATTGCTTTCTAATTCTGTCATCGCAAGTTCACTTGCTTTTCCTAAACCAACAATTCCTGGTACATTTAGAGTTCCTAAATTAATAGATTCAATACGTTGTTTAACCAATGTACCCGATTTTGTTGTAGCGGTTGTTTTTACCAATAAGCCACCAATGCCTTTAGGTCCATAAATTTTATGGGCATTGAAACATAATAAGTCTATGTTTTCCTCTTGGAAATTCAACGGAAGTTTTCCGTAAGATTGAGTTGCATCCGTAAAAAAGAGAACATTCTTCTTCTTACAGATGGCGCCAATGTTCTTGACATCGGCAATCACACCGGTTTCATTGTTTACGTGCATCAAGGCCACAAGTATTGTATCTTCCTTAATATTATGTTCCAGTAAGCTTATATCTATTTTTCCATTTTCATCAACCTCAAGATAAGTTACCTGAGCACCGACTTTTTCCAAATCTTTACAGGTATCCAAAACTGCCTTATGTTCTGCGTTGGATGTGATTATATGGTTTCCTTTATCCAAATTGTTATAGAAAACTTGACTAATGGCCAATTTGATGGATTCAGTTGAACCACTTGTAAAAAACACCTCACTCTCTTTACAGTTTACAAGCTTGGAAATTTGATTTTTGGCATTTTTAACCGCCTTAGAAGCTATTACACCTTGCTTATGTGTACTGCTAGATGCATTTCCAAAATGATTAAGGAAGTATGGGGACATTGCCTCGTAAACTTCTTGTTTTACGGGTGTAGTTGATGCAAAATCAAAATAAATTGGTTCTTTGTTCACTCTCTTCAAATAACAACTGCAAAGTTAAAAATATAATTGCCAATAAATGCTTTAAACAAAAACCTATGTGGACACAATTTTTTAGAACCAATTATAAGTAGCTAAAATTAGGGTTAATTGGTATTTTTTACTAAATCAAGATAAACTAATTGAATAATCCTCGGTAGTTGATTTATAGGACTGCCTACCAACAATTGGAAAAGCCTTACCCGAAATGCATTCTAAGAAACAGACTGCGAGTGACCATCCTTCGAGTCGGGCAAAAAGTAATTTCTAATAATTATTTATTTTTTACGTTGGCTGTATAGAGGTATTATATATGTGTTGTGATTGACCGACAAAGCAACAATTTTTTTTACCTTGCCAAATGTTAAATTATAATGCTTAAGACTCTTCAAATTATAGCGCTCTTACAGGGTCTTTTTGTACTTTCAGTTTTGTTTATCAACCGTAAAGATTACAAGAAGACTACTTTTTGGTTGCTGTTTGGTAGTCTGCTTTCAGTTTTGCTTTACATTTCTGGCGATGACGAAAACAATCTTTTCGTTCAAGATGCAGACTGGTTTTTATTTGACAGTTCACTTTTCGTAACGTTCCTATTTTTATTTTTTCGCTATTACAAAAACGGAAAAGAAAAATTCGCTAAAACCGACTACCTTTTCTTCCTACCCAACATTATCTATTTTATAATTGAAGGACTGGAAATATGGATGGTAGAAGAAAACATAATCGTAGAAGTTTTTGAGGTTATTGTCGAATTTACTTTTGTTGTCTATTTATTGACAATTATCTATTCCATCCTTACTGCAAAAAAGAAGCATTGGATTCTGTATTTTGCTATTCCTATCGCAATATTATTTGCGCTTTCATCCACGAGCGATATTTTTAAGACTTTTGGGATTGCTGAACTACCTTATTTAAATGGCCAAAACTTCAACACTTATCTTTTATTGGTCATCGCATTTTTGTTTTACTTTATTGCCTTTAAACTATTAGCTAAGAACAAAGACATATTACCAATAGCTGAAACCACCAAATACAAAAACTCGAATCTCAATCAGAAACTTATTGAGCAGTACAAATCTGATTTAATCAGCTCAATGGAAATTGAAAAGATGTATTTGAACGGTAAACTGTCTATTGTTGACGTATCAGAAAAACTCAACATTCCACGACAATACATTTCTGAAGTTTTGAATGAGCATATGGACATAAGTTTTCAGGACTTTGTAAATCAATATCGCGTCGAGGAATTCATTTTAAGGCTGAAAAACGACCAAAATGACCATTTTACACTACTGGGAATAGCAACAGATGTGGGTTTCAATTCTAAGTCTTCTTTCAACGCTACTTTCAAGAAATACAAGGGTTTAACGCCTACTCAATTTAAAAAAACGCTTTCTTAAAGCGTCCAATTTGTGCAGGAAAATTAGTCTGCACCTATCTGTTAAAATTTGTATTAAAACACCTGCGTTATTTGAACTAATAATTCAAACAAACGTAAATGAAATACATTTTTTTGTTACGAACACTCACGATAACGAGCTGTTTATTTTTAAGTTTTTTTACACTTCAATTACAAGCGCAAGACACAAGTGAAACGCCACCCGATGTAGGAACTACTCAAAAGGTTGGCGATGTCATTTTGTACGCACTTCCTGCGGCAACTTTAGGAACTTCTTTCATTATTGGCGACAATCAAGGTGCGTGGCAATTCACAAAAGGTTTGTTGCTCACGGTGGGCGTCACTTACGGTTTAAAACTGGGCGTTAATAAGCAGCGACCAGATATGAGCAACGACAACTCATTCCCATCAGGTCACACTTCAACAGTTTTCCATAGCGCAGGTTACGTCCACAGACGCTACGGCTTTAAATATGCCATCCCATCTTATGCATTGGCTGGATTTACAGCAGCGAGTCGTATTGACAGTAATAAGCACGATATACTCGACGTGGTAGCTGGGGCAGCTATTGGCTTAGGAAGCAATCTTCTATTCACGACCGAATATCAACAAGAGCATATGGAACTTACTTATTCCAATTTTGAGGGTAATCATTTAATAGGTTTCACATTTAAATTTTAACAATATGGCACTACAAGAAGAATTAAAAACACAAGGCGATTTTCTGTTTAAAAACAGAAGTTTTTTGCCGTTGATTATTTTAGGAATTGGACTATCGGTTTACATTCATACCGAATATTTTGAAATTGAAACACCCGAAACGTGGTTTTCCGAAAGTTTTGAATACATCTGTCTTGGTGTAAGCTTACTCGGCCTTTTAATACGGATTATTACTGTTGGGCATACGCCGAAAAACACCTCGGGAAGAAACACAAAAGGTGGTCAACTTGCGGACGAACTCAATACCACGGGAATTTATTCAATCGTTAGGCATCCATTGTATCTCGGAAACTTTTTTATGTGGCTGGGTGTGGCAATGCTTACTGAAAATGCTTGGTTTTCTATTGCATTTGTATTTTTTTACGCCTTCTATTATGAGCGAATTATGTATGCTGAAGAAAACTTTCTGCGAAATAAATTCGGGCAAACCTATTTAGATTGGGCAGAAAATGTTCCAGCTTTTATACCATCATTTAAAAACTATCAAAAACCGAAATATTCGTTCAGTATAAAAAAAGTACTGAAAAAGGAAAAGAATGGATTGTGCGCCATATTTCTGCTCTTTTGGATTTTTGATTTGGTGGGCGATTTGGTTGAAAAAGAACCATTTGAGTTTGAAATGGAATTCTGGTTCTATGGTGCAATTATAACCACCGCTATCTATCTTATTTTAAAAGTGATGAAAAAACGAAAATTATTGGACGAAACTAATCGTTAAAATGGAAAAGCCTCTCATACTTTCAGACAACTTGAACAAAATAGCAAAAATCACATTGCTTTTTTGGATAATGAAAATCATCGCCACCACATTAGGCGAAACTTTAGGCGATTTACTGGCGCATACCTTGCAATTGGGCTATGTAGTAGGACTGGCAATTACGGGTGTTTTTTTCATCATCGCTTTGTTATTGCAATTAAATGCTAAAAAGTATATACCACTTTTATATTGGTTGGTCATTGTGGGCACAACAACGGTAGGCACAGAGATTTCAGATTTTATGGATAGGACCTTGAATTTGGGCTATCTCGCTGGCTCATTGATTTTGATAACCTTGTTGCTAAACACCCTTTGGATATGGAATAGTGTAAGAGGAAAAATAGAAGTGTATCCTATTTTCAATAAAAAAGTAGAACTTTTCTATTGGGTGGCAATATTAATTTCAAATAGCCTGGGAACTGCTTTTGGCGATTTTTTGAGCGATAATGCCGGCTTGAGTTATTTGCAAGGTGCTATGGTAACCGCTGGTGTAATTCTAATTGTTATACTGTTACATTACACAACCAAAATAAATCACGTTATTCTATTTTGGATTGCATTTATTTTCACACGTCCATTTGGTGCAACTTTTGGTGACTTGCTTACTAAAACAACAGCTCAAGGCGGTTTAGATTTGGGTACAGTCCCAGCAACCTTAGTGAGTGTTACTATTTTGGGTGCATTGGTTTTTTACAGTCATAAAAATAAATTGGTTTAAATTGAATACAGATTTGGTTTTAAAAGCAGAAAAATACTGCAAGAAATTACTAAAAAATGGAAGATGTAATTTGTTGCAGTTCCATAATTATGAGCACACTTCAGAAGTTGCACATAATGCCAAATTTCTTGCCAATAGGTTAAACCTTTCAAGCAAAGAAAAAGAAATGGTTGTTATTGCAGCTTATTTTCACGATGTTGGAAACATAAAAACAACACAAGGTCACGAGAAATTGAGTTGCGCCTATGCTCGTGAATTTCTGCAAAAGGAAAACTATCCAGAAAATCAGATACAGATTGTAGAGAATATTATCCAAGCTACTGAAATTAGTGTTCGACCAAAGACTATTTTAGAAGAAATAATATGCGATGCAGATTTGAGCCATTTGGGGATGACCACATTTTTCGAGAGAAACAGATTGTTGCGAAAAGAATGGGAAACTTTTTTAGATATGAAATTCACAGATGATGAATGGGTCAAATTAAATGTAAAGTTTTTAAATGAACATCGTTTTTATACAAAAGCGGCTATTGCCGCTTTTGAAAATCAAAAGAAAAACAACCTTGCCCTATTTCTGGAAACTTTTCATTCATAGCGTTCAAAGCGAACCATTAATTTAATATAAAACTGCTATTTGTCTCTTTTAAGGAAACTACTAACTGTGGTCTTAAGTTCCATAAACAAAATTTTAAATATTTCTTTAAGTGAATTAAAAACCTCTACAAACATATCTTTCATAATTCTATTGCTTTTTGAATGGATAATAATATTGATAATGCGATGCGTTCCATATTGTTGTTATCTGAAATATAGCTACCCTCATCCCAATTCGACAAAAAGCCCAATTCTATTAATATAGCAGGACAATATTCTGTCGTTTCCCTCAGCACCTGAAAGTTGGCAAACTTCACACCTCTACTTTCATAACCTATTACTTCACAAAGTGCCCTTTCAATTTTATAGCCTGCATATACCGATTCCATCGAGAATTTTTCTTGTTTTCTTAAAGCATAAACCTCAATCCCTCTCGAATCCGGATTATCAGAATGATTGCAATGCAAGGACACAAATAAATCCGCTTTTAATGCGTTGGCCAGCTTAGTTCTTTGCGATAAAGAAATTAGTGTATCACTATACCTGGTTAAATAAATATCGAGTGGTTTTTCCAAGTTGTTATTTGACCTTAAAATGGCATTTGCAATCGACATAACCACATCCTTTTCTTGGATGCCATTTATGCCAATTGCACCAGCATCTTTTCCACCGTGCCCAACGTCAAATATTATTCGTTTTTGAGCACTCGTTTCTTGTCCAAAAATGACACACATTTTTAGAACCAAAATCACAAAACTGACGTTTTTGAGCACTTTTTTCATTTTCAATTTTCGGGTTATCAACAACTTCACTTCAAAAATCCATAGAATTTGATGTCAAATAATAGCAACGGAATTCAATTGATTTCAAATAATATTTTATTCACAAATATTTGATTTTCAGTTATTTATATTCAAATATATGTAAATTTCCAATAACGAAAATGAACTAAAAATTTAAACTTTTCCGTTATGAAAAAATCACACTATTTAGCAACCATTCTTTCGCTCTTATCCACTTCGCTTTTTGCTCAAATTGGTGGCATTGAAGATTCAGTTAACGATGTAGGCGATACCATCAGAACCATATTTCCAATTTTATTAGGTGTCATCTTCTTGGTTGGCTTCCTTTTTAATGCTGGACATTTCTTTGGCGAAAATGCTGACCTTAAAAAAGGGATTACCAGAGTACTTGTCTTTGTACTTATTGCTGGCGCAGTTGTAGGCATCTTCACATATTTAATAGGAATCGTTGTTTAAGATGAAACGCTTCGAGGTCTATAAAAACATCAGAAAAAGGGCGGTCATTTTTGGGCTACCCATTTCCCTGTTTGCCTTAATGATGGTTTCTGTTTTGGCTTCGTTGCTCATCATCATCTTCTCATTCAGCTTTGGGATAATAATAGGTGTGTTGGTCTTTAATGCTTCCCTATATGTGGCGCTGACACGGATAGCCCACAATCCACAGCTTTTCCAAATGGCAAAAGCATTTCCGCAAATCATTAGTAACAAAAGAAACTCTGGCTTCGATTATGAACAAGATTAACCTTTCGGCATATCAACCCATTGTAGATATTCAGGACAATATCGTGTTTGCCAACAATGGCAATGTTGTCCTATGCTATAAAGGTAATCTGCCGGAAATATATTCATTATCTGAAAAGGATTTTGAGGATATGCACGGTGCTTGGTTTCAGGCATTAAAGTCATTGCCAGTCGGTACTGTAATTCATAAACAGGATATCTACCTGAAGAAATCCTATTCATCAGAACAACTTCCGAATTCAACCTTTCTGGAAAAGGTTACCCACGAGCATTTTAAAGGTCGTGGACATATCGAGCACAGCTGCTATTTGTTCTTCATCTTGACCAAAAATAAGGCACTCAACAATCCGAAATACGTCAATCCCTTCAGAAAAGTTTCAAAGGGAATTGTACAGGAACTGGATGACAACATTAAAAGTTTCGCCAACTCGGTAAGCGATTCCGTTTCCTTCATCAACAATAGCCGAAAGATGGATTTTGATTCGCTTAAAGCGGGCGACATACAGCAACTGACAAACAGTTATTTCAACGGTTTTAATGAAGGTTATGATACCGATATTTTACTTGATAAGAAAAGCGTCAATATTGGCGAAAACCATTTTGATGCCCTTGCCATCAATAGCGAACTGTGCTTTGGCGAAAGTGTACAGAGTAGCAAAACCAATGAGAAATTCACTTCTGACGATTTTGTATTTCATCAAGGGTTTATTGATGGCATAGGGCTTACGCTTAACGAGAACCACATTGTCAACCAGATTTTGTATTTGGACGACAAACAAAAGTGGCGCAAGCTACTCGATAAGAAGATTGAGGAACTAAATAAAAGCTCAAATTTCGGTTCGCAGAATAAAGTGGTGCTTGGTAAAATCCAGCACATTCTTGACCAAATCAATGCAGATGATAATGCCCGAATCATCCGTGGTCATTTAAACATAGTGTATTGGGCAAAGGAAGCCAAAGAGCTCGATAAGATAACCTCAAAGATAAAGACTGAATTTAAGGAATTGGATATCATCCCATACTATCCAAGAGGCGAAGAACGCAAGAATTACATTCTAAACAGTTACTGCTGCTTTTCATCCAACTTTTCAAACAACGATTTATATGTAACCGATTTAAAACACGCGCTCTGCCTGTTCATCAATAACACCAATTACAAAAGTGATAACACCGGAATCATCTTTAATGATAGAGAGCATAACATTCCAGTTCTAAAGGATGTCTGGGATGAAAAAAAGAAACGAATAAAAGCAAGGAACTTTGCCATTTTTGCGCCAACGGGTGAAGGCAAGTCCTTTTTGGCCAATAACATTCTACGCCAGTATTTTGAAAGTGGTGTACGCTTGGTCATTATCGATTTGGGTGGCTCTTACACCAAGTTTGCCAAACTCTATCCTGAAAAATACACGGTGCTTCGCTATGAAAGTGGGAAGAACTTGGGAATTAATCCTTTTTATATAAGTGATACAAATGACCTCACACCTGAACGTTTGGAAGACCTATCCGTCTTTTTGTTTGAACTGTTTGCTTCAGATTTAAAAGTTAGCAAAGCACAATCGGTATCGGTTAAAAAGATACTGCGCCATTACTACGATAGCACTTCAGAAAATCATTCGTTGGATGGTTTTTACAGCTTTATAGAAAGGAATCAGAAAGACCTTCTGAGCACCCTAAAAATCCATCCCGACTACTTCAATGTCACGAGCTTTTTGCACGTAATGTCCGAATACGTCGGCGATGGTCTATATAGTTTCCTGTTTGAAGTGAGCGAAGACCAAACCTATAAAATCGAGGATAAGCGTTTGATTGTATTTGAACTGGATGAAGTCAAGGATAACAAGGAAATCCTGTCCGTAATGTTGAAGCTGATTAAGTCCGCCATCCAAAGAACCATTTGGAAAAACAGAGCTGAAAAAGGTATCATCCTTTTCGACGAGTTTGCCAAGCAACTGAAGTTTGAAAACGTGTTGGAAAGCGTGGAATTCTACTATCAAGCCATCCGTAAACAAAACGGTGCGATTGGGATTATTCTTCAGTCGATAAATCAGCTGCCCAACAATTCGACTTCAGCAAGTATTCTCGAAAACACACAGGTCATTTATAGCTTGAACAATGAAAAAGGCTATGACGAACTGGTCAAAAGGCTCAACCTATCCAGCCACGATTTGAACCAATTAAAATCCATCAAAAACAACCTTTCCGGTCCGCGCAAGTACACCGAAATGTTTATCAAAATTGGTAGGGAAAGTAACATTTTCCGGCTTGAAGTTCCGAAGGAAGTGTACGCAGCTTACCTAACCGATGGACAGGAAAACGAAGAAATAATGAAGCTCTATAATGAGCATAACGATATGCAAAAAGCAATAATTCAATTCACATCTAAAACATAATATTATGAAGACAAAAATCAAAATTTTAGTAATGACCGTAGCCCTGACTTTATTTATGTCGGGCAATGCCAATGCACAGGGAATGCCCACTTATGACAATACCAATTTTATCAGCTTGGTTAAACAGCTTATAGAATCAGGTAAACAGACGGCTCAAATGATAAAGTCTGTAAAGTTTCTGAAAGATGCAAAAGAGGCCATTGAGAAAGTATCAAGTGTGGTTCAACAACTGAGGGCAGTTGAAGAAATTGGACAAAACAACCAGCGTCTTATCAACGTAATGCAAAACGATCTACAGGATATTTTGAATTCGCCCTACATAAAACCAGATGAAGTTTCAAAAGTTATGGAATCATTTGATGCCATAGTTCAAAACTCATTGGACACGGTGGATTTTATCGATGAAGTTCTATCCAGCGATTATCTCAAAATGAGTGATGCCGAACGTGCTGAAATTCTAAAAGCAAAAGAACTCGAATCAAAGCAAATGGTTTCCACCATCACTACAAAAACGAAACGCTATCGTGACATTATTTCTTTTAGAAAAATGCAGGATAAAGTCAATAACCGAGAAACCAATTATTAAAAATGACTGCGACCATCATTTTAGGGATAGGTTTGGATTACATCGATACGGTTTTCCAGACCATACAGGCCAGCGACTTTTCGCAATACACTATTGCCGGAATGAAAACACTCGCTGTCCTTTTTTTCCTGGTCAACATCCTAAAAAAGTACAATGAAGGTGTTGCGGATAAAGATGGCTATACTTGGGGATTAAGTCCAGGTGAACTTGCCAAGAATTTTGCAATAGTTATTGCAGTCATATTTTCAACGCAAATATTGGGATTTTTTGATGGTATTTTAGTGGCTATTGAAGGGCAATATAGAGGGACTGCACCTGCGTTATTGCCCCTACAAATGCAGGACATCCCGATTGAAGAAGATGTAAGTATCATCGAAGTAGCCAAGGCAGCTATGACGCTATTATATGAAGCATTGGTAACACCACTTTATGGATTCAAAATATTTGCCTTTATCATTAGCCTTTTCCTCTGGATTTTAGATTTGTTCATCTATCCGCTGTTTTTGGCAGAACGCTTTTTTCTTTTAGGGATAATGCAGGCTTTTTTTCCATTGGTCATTAGTTTGGCAGTATTTGAAAAGTTCCGTTCACTTGCCTATACGTTTTTCAAATTGTACGCTGCGGTTTATATGCTCGTACCAGCCTTCTTTTTGGTCAACGTTTTTATCAATGCGCTCTATACAGAAATCAACACCAATTTTTGGACGAATTTATTCGGCACCGATGTTGGAAGTGGATTTTTTGCACCTGTGGTTCAATTAGGCTCAGTAGGCTTTATTGTTTTCCTAAAATTCAAATTGTACAAACGTGCCACGTCCTTCACACTCAGATTATTTACTGCCTAAATCAGATTAAATATGAAAACACCATATAAGAATATTTACAATGTCCTAAAACTGAATCGATTTATCGTTTTGGCGGTTGTTGTGTGTGCCTTGCTTTCCAGTACTTTTTCAGTATGGATGGTATTCAACACCAATCAAAAAGCACTCAATAGTGCCTTTGCCATCAATACCGATGGCAGTATCATTCCGCTGAAGCTCGTGACCCAAAAGGAAAATTTTCGGGTTGAGGCTTTAGCACATTTGGATCTGTTCCATAACTACTTCTATAACATCGATGCCAGTAATTATGAACGCAATTTGGAAAAAGCATTGTGGTTGGGTAATAGTTCCGTGGACAATCTCTACCGCCAGAAAAAGGCCGATGGTGTTTACAATAGATTACTTCAGTATTCCTTGGTTCAAAAAGTACTAAGCATCGATTCGCGGATAAATGAAAATAATGGCTCGTACAGTTTTACCACGACGACCATTTTTGAAATCAATAGAGGTTCAATCATCGATACCTATGAATTGGTATCTACAGGAAACCTGATTATGGTTGACCGAAACTTCCCAAACAATCCACACGGTCTTTTGATTACGGAATACTTTGAAAATACCCTTAAAAAACTTGATAATGAAAGTAGAAAAAAATAAAATAGTCTTTTCGGCTGTATTGGCCGTGATTTTCATATTCCTGATTTCCTATTCCGTAATGGTTATGGGCGATGATGAAAGTGAAACCGAAAACCTTAAACAGACCTTAGTACCAGATTTGGAAGAAGACCAGAAAGAATATGATTCCAAACTTGATGCAATCAACGACTTAAAAAAAGTACGTGAAAACAATGCACCCAGCATCTACGATGAAAAGCTGATTGATTCCTTGGGATTTTACGACCCAGACCTTCCAGAACGCGAAAAAGAGCGTATCGTAGATAGTATATATGAAGCTGGCAAGATTCAATATTCAGAGAAGCGATACCAGAATTTGGGACAAAAAAGAACTGTTCGCAAAACAATATCAAAAATTGATTCTGCTGAAGTAAAAAGAGAACAAAAAATTGAAGCCAAAGAATTGGGATTGGAACATCAATTGTTCTTTGCCGCATCGCCAAAACCTAATGAAGTTTCAATCATAGGTAATACGGATGAAACTATATACGTGGTAGTAGATGGCGACCAAGTCGTAAAAGCGAATACCAGATTGCGGATGCGCCTGACCAAAACTGCTACAATCAATGGTAAAGAAATGCCTAAGAACACACCCATTTTCGGTTTCATCAGCTTTCAGCCCAATCGGGCGCTAATCGAAATTGAAAACATAAAGCATCATCCTACAAAACTTAAAGCCTTCGATTTGTCAGATGGTAGCGAAGGCATCTACGTACAGAACAATTTTAGGGCAGAAGCCACCACCGAAGTTCTCGACGATATTATTGGCGACATCAACATACCTACCGTTCCACAAGTAGGTGGTGTTACAAAAGTGCTTAGGCGAAGCAATCGTAACGTAAAAGTAACAGTTCTGAACAATTACAAACTTATTTTAAAACCAAAGTTATGAGCCCATAATGGGCATTTAAAAACGCACTCTTATGAAAAATTCAATTGTAATAATAATACTTGTGTTTACTTCAGCTTTCACAAAAGTAAACGCACAAAACACTCAATTACTCGATACCATTTATGCAAACGACACCAAAAACGTTGCGCTATTCTTTCCAGAACCTATACGGCAAGGTATTACTGGTTCAGATAATTTTGTATTTACATACAATCGTGAAAAAGAACAGTATTTTGGGCTTCTTCAAGCAAAGCCAGGAAAGGAAAGTAATCTTCTGGTAGTCAATAGAAATGGTTCAATTTTTTCGTATATTATAAGATATAAAAAACAGCTCTCTAAGCTCAATTATTTCATTCCGCTATCAAATAGTATCGGTAATGAAAAACCGATTGTAACTGATTCGACGCTTGTTGAATCTTCTGAAGAACTTGTAGATAATAAAACCTATTATTACCAAAAATTCTGCTCGTATCTTCTTGAAAGAGGTCTACGATTTGGTTACTTCACAAAACGAAAAAGTGGTGTGATTTTGAGCATTGAGAATATTGTTTTTGATAAAGAAGAACTCTACTTCGTTATTCAAATTAAGAATAATTCTACATTGGATTACGATTTGAATTTCTTGAACCTTTCGATTGAAACTCGGCAAAAAGGTAAAAGAAAATCGTTGCAACGTCTCTATCAAGAACCGATGTACAAACATAATCTGCCGTCTAAAATTAAGGAAAATGAAATGGCTCGCTTTGTATATGTGATGCCCAAATTTTCATTATCCAATGACCGTAGGGCAATTTTGGAACTGAACGAGAAAAATGGCGAACGCAATATAGAACTGAAAATATCACATAGATATATTAATAATCCAAATTAGAATATTATGAAAAAAATAGTCATTTGCTCGTTAATACTACTATTCATTTCCTGTTCAGGAAATAAAAATTTGTCGCCCGCAGAAACTGCAACAATCGTAGCGGAAAGTTTCTTTTCAAAAGATAAATCTACCCTAAAAAAGCATACCACATCAGAAGGATATGCCAGTTTGAATACGTTATTAGATATGATACCAGACACCGAAAAGGAAATCGAGGTTGACATCTTGGATGAAGCTGTCGATGGTGAAGCGACTTGGGTAAAATATAGTACATCTTATGATGGCAAACTTGGTGTTTTTAAGTTGGTTCAAGAGGATGACCAATGGAAGGTCACGCATAATGGTCCGAGGGAAAAAGGGCCTTTTTAAATAGATTAATTTCTCTGTATTTATTAAAGTGATGTCAGCCTTTTATTGGTGCTGAATAGCTATAACTATGCTCTAATTGTAACGAAACCAATCTGTGTAACAGATGCAAAAAATACTAAATATAGACTGGAATATCGGTATTAAGTCCGTTGCTAATGGTAGTGTAGACTTGGTACTGACCGACCCACCTTATGGCATCAAATACAGAAGTAATAAGCGAGGTAAGAAGCATAAAAAAATGCCAAACGACGATAACTTAGATTGGTTAGATTATTGGGTAAAAGAATTGAAGCGCGTGTGTAAAAATAATGCGCATCTCTATGTATTCTGCTCTTGGCATAACGTGGAAGTCTTCAAGTTTTTTCTTGATAAAGAATTTAGAATAAAAAACATCCTAATATGGGAAAAGGAAAATCACGGAACTGGTGACCTAAAAGGCGACTATGCACCAAAGTATGAAATGATTATTTTTTGCAGTAACGGAAGTAAAAAATTGAATGGTAAACGCGATTGTAATATTTTAAAATCTGCTAAAACCAAAAACAATAACCATCCTACAGAAAAACCGGTAGAGCTAATTAGTTACTTAATTGAAAAAAGTACAACACCTGGGGATTTAGTCTTAGATACCTTTGGCGGAAGTTGCTCAACAGCCATTGCCAGTAAACAGACCAATAGGAATTGTATTGTTTTTGAGATTGAAGCTGACTATTGTAACAATGGCCGAAAAAACTTGGCAAGTGCTTCACCAAGATTATTTGGGATGGATAATTACTTATAATAGCGCGTTTTAGTTTGAAATTTTATTCAATCGAATCAATTAAATCACTTTTTTCACCACCTATTACACCACCTATTTGACCACCTATTTGACCACCTATTTGACCACCTATTTGACCACCTATTTGACCACCTAAGATTAAAAATTCTAAACAAAGACTGTCCTTAAGATTGTGAGGACAGTTATGTTATAACTAATCTTCTTTGTCTACAAATTTTATTTTGTCCCTGGATGTTATAACTTTTGGAAAATTGGGAATTAAATCTTGGTTTTTAGAAAGGCGCATCTCAATATCATCCCTATTCCACCAAGAGACCCATAAGCCTTTTGACTTTAGTGATTCAAGTTTTTCGGTTAATGGTGCAGAAACTTGAGTATTAACTGCCAAAAAAAATCCTTGAGAATCGTGAGTCTCTACCGTATCTCTAATGTCCAGAACCTTGCCTTTTCCAATTGTAGATGTTCCAGATTTGCACTGCCCTACAACTTTAATCAATATTCTTGGCGGTGCGGTATCGGACATATATTCATTTATTACATTCCACTCAATAATTAAATCTCTACCCTTATCACCTTGATTTATGGGTGCCGGTCTTCTTACACTTTTTACATTTGGTTCACGTTCCAATAGTGCTTTAACTAATAATTCAAATTGGTCTGGACAGACCTTTTCTTTCCATTTGAACTGTGGAATCGGGAATAGAAGTTCTGACTCTCTATTATGCCGCTTTCTGATGATTTCCCTTTCTTTTTTATATTCTTCAAATCCACATATTCTACCTAAGGCAATGATGTAATCATCCATAACGGTTACAATCATATTTTCCATTGGAATAACTGGATATCCTTTTAATTTACCGTTTGTATTTACTTTTTTAAAGTACTCATCCATTTCAGAGTTGGTATCATCGTGAACAAAATTTTTTATATTGTCGCTTAGAACGAATGTCCCATTCTGTCCTTTCAACTGTTCAGTTTTATCTGTACACAACTGCAATGTTGCCTTGAGAAATTTTGCGAGGCTACTTGATTTTATCATAGTAACTTCCTCTTCTATGTCATAGAAATACACCCATTCAGGTCGTTCACGGTCCCCATAATTATTACGGCTGGATATGCTATGCAAATCTGAGAACAAATCTTCGATATCCTCAAGTGAATACTTGTAATTTGAATTATCAATATTCTCATTTTTCATACATTTATCACAAGGGCAGCCAGTAAAATACCATAAGCTTTCTCGCCAAAATGCAACCATTTCTATAATTTCCGTGACAACTTCAATAAGTTGTTTAGCAGTCGATATTCCGTGTAAAATTGGGACTTGAATAGGCACCAAATACCTTCCCCATATTTCATCTTGAACGGCAGGATGGGCAATATCAAATTGCTCACAAGAAATTCCTGACTTGTAGAACCTCAAGAAAGCTGTAAACATCAAACTTAGAACTACGTGCGCATCAGACCTATCACCAGTATAAAACACATCGTATGTTCTCTGAAGAAAGTAAAATGATAAATTTTGGTTCTCATCTAACTGAAGAAAAAGTGTAATACCAGAGGATTGGTCCGTAAATATCTTAAAATAATTATCCTCGGCGATTTGTATGATTAAATGATGTTTTTTACATAATTTTTCAACAATTGCTTTTAGTTCTTGTATTTCTTCAGCGTTCTCTATTTTCATTTAAAGCATTAAAATAAGTACAATTTAAAACTTATTTTACCAGTCATAAATATACTGTTATCCTGTCAAAAATAGCGAAATCATAATTTTTAAATATAGCATCACTCTTTAAATTAGTTAAATATAGATTTTACATCTCTATAAATTTTTTCAAAATTAGACGCTAAATCAGCCTGAGAAAACTGTTTCGATTCCTTTGGTAACTCTCTTTGGATATTAGCCAATTTGAATTGAACCATTTTATCCTTACCATCTGCGTAGGTAATAAACTCGCCCTGCTTCAACCTGAAAAATACGTCTGCCCGAATCTTTGGGATTTCCTTTTCGCCTGTTGTAATTCGCGTGTCAAAATCGAGATTATGACCACGGCTTATGCTTTTCGTGGGATCTTTGATGATTTCAAAAAAGCGTTCATAATACTTTGCCGTGTCTGGGTCGTTGACCTTACCGAAAAACTGGTAGGACAGATTGCTTAATATCGCCTTGCTTGCCTTGTCGCCGTACATCATATCGTTCTGAATCTTATCCTGCATCACATAAATGGTGGCAATATCATAACTACGTAATGTTGCCGGAATGCGGTGCATATTCAATAAGCGAATCGTAGGCGCTTCTTCCATCAACAGGAACGACGGTTTTGAATTTCGCACACTCATTTGCTTGGTAATGGTGTGAATAATTGTGGCGATAACAGGCGAATAAGAGGTTTCATATTTTGGATTGTTTACTACCGAAATGATTGTTGGGTTTTCCTCGCTATTGATATTCAATGGCACTTCGTCTGCGGACAATGCCATAAAAATGCGCTGTGTACTAATTCGTTTTAGCGCATTTGCCAATGTACTTTTTACGCCAGCTGTCTGTCTATCTGAATCCTTACCACTAATAAAAGCATCTGCCATCGCTCTCGATGTGGTGTTGGTTTCCAAAAACTTGATTAGGCTATCGGTATCGAGTATTTGATAAATGGCTATTAAATGCGGTAGCGTACAGTATTTGGGATAATCGTATTTCAGTTTCCAAATCAAACCACCAATCAACCCTTCCGCAGCATCGTTGAAAAATTTTGTCGTGCCAGTTGTTCCGCTTTCCCTTTGCTCTAAAAGGTTTTCGATTAACACCCGTGACACTTCGTTTACGCTTTCCTCGTTCTCTAAATAGCGTGGTGCGATAGGATTTACTCTATGAATAATTTTATCGAAGGAAATGACCTTAAACGGAATATCGCTATCCTTGAAAAGCGGATAAGCCATTTCGGTAAGTTCAAAATCCTTGTAATCGTGGATAATTCCACAGAAGTGCTCTTTCCGGAAATGTTTGAGAAATCCATAAACGACACTTTCGGTCTTTCCACTTCCAGCAGAACCAATGACGGATGCACCCCTTTTGATGTTATCCAATCTGAAATTTCCCTTGGTAGTAGCAAAATTGACTTGATATTTTCTATCGCTATTTTGTGAATTTTCAGTCTTATGCAAAAAAACATATAGTCCTATATTAATTAACATTAGAGGACAAACCAGATAAAGCAATATTGAAACCAATTCATTCTCTTCAGAAATATAGAATACGAGAAATGAAAGTATTGAGATGTTCAAAATAAACGCATATCTGCTTACTCGAAACATTGCATAGAAAATAGTACTGGTTAGACCAATAATTAAAAGTATCGTTATGAGATTGTCCATTTCCATTCGCTAAATTCCTATTGAACTTGATTTGATGGCCACCTCTGCACCACGTCTTAACCGTTTGAGAATACGAAGTGCAATTTGTGTTTGACTAACTGGAATACTTGGCACTATCGGCAATCCTGTTTTGGTTATCATTTTAAACGCTAATGCCTTTTCGTTAGCCGGCAGTTTCATCAAGGCGGCGAAATATAGATTGGGATTCTTTATAAAATCTTTTCGTGCTTTGTAGGTTTCAGCAAAGTTGCGTTTGTACCCAAAATTCTTGTCGAAGGATTTTTCTGCTCTCTCAAAAAACTTGTCTCGGTCAAAACCACGTTTTACAGTTTCCCCATTCAACTTCACATCGGATGCTTTGTATTTGCTTCCAGGTGACAAACTAAATCTGTTGGACGCATCCTTTCGGCTCACAATGATATGGATGTGACTTTGGTTTCCATCTTTCGCCATTCCCTGGACAATCCGTTTTCCATTTTGTTGATGTGGTGCTTGGCGTTCCAGTTTGACAATTTCATTTTTCATCTTTTTGATATTTCCTTCAGCTTGCCCTTCTTGAATATTTCGGATTTCAGTTTTTAGCTGAAGTATTTTTGTGGCAAAAGGTTGGTTCTCTTTTACCTGAAAATCCGTCCCCTTAAATGTGCGTTGGTGTTCGACTTTAGCATAATATTTTATGTCGTCGATACTGACAGGTCGCCCTTTAATTTCTCTGTTAAATGAAGCCACATAATCCTTCATCAGCTCGCGAGTATATCTTTTTAAATCTTCGCTACTGTTCTGAAGTTTTCGCAGTTCATATTTTGAAGGACTCACGGTAATTGAATAGAATCTTGGTTCGTGTTTTTCCAATTTTGCGGTATTTCCATCTATTTCTTTGACTACTTCTTCAGCGGAAATCTCATCGCCATATTGATTGAAAAAATGTTCCATTTCGTGTTGTTCCAATCCTTGGTTTTCCTTCTCTAAATAGCCAACAAAATCTGCTGAACTTTTGGAAAAGTTACCGCCCATTTTTTGAGGTGTTATGGTGATGTACATAAGCTAAATTTTTAATGTTCATTGTTGGTGTTTCGCTTTTCGCGAAAGCGTACTTCTTTCTTTTCCTCAGCATATTTTTTTTCCAAAATGAGCGGTTTCTTTTTGGGTTCGTCCATTACAAAAAGAGATTGCAACATTGCAACCGTAGGTTTGGTTTGGGTCTTTTCCACGTCTCGCATTATGGCAATAACGGCATTGATTCGTTTTAATAATTTTGTTTCTATGGTACGTCCGGTTGGACCCAATTTTTCCTTTGGCGATATTTCATTGTAAAGGAAAAAATCAAGGATATTTTCCATAGCTTCCGTGTGCGTTTTGAAGTGCTTCTTGGAAAATTCCTGAAACCTTTTGGCAGTTTTCCGTTTGAATCTGATAGTGATGAATGAATCCATTTCCTTTCGCTTTTTTAAAGATTTGACGTAAATCCATCCCTGTTTATTGGTGTTTCAAGACCATTTGACGCAAATCGATGGATTTTTTATATCTACTTTATTTTTAAGTGCTTAAAAATCAATTGATTAAAATGAAAATGGAATATGTAACGCGGCGCAGCCCGTTACCCTCTTGCTATTCCTTTTCGTCACGCGCAAGCGTGACAAAAATCCATACAATCCGGCTAAAAAGCCGATTGCCATTTTCAGGGAAAATGATTTTCCGATATGTTATTTTTCGATGTGCAGGGTTATCGGCGAAAGTCGAAAAGTGGATAACCCTACTTAAATTTGAATGCTTAATTTCAGCGACATAAAGATACGGAATTTCTAAAAAGAATTCCTCAATTGGAATATAAAAGAATATGTCAGGCAACCATTTTTGAAATTTTTACGTCTATATGAATAGAACAAAAAACCATAGACTTTATGAAAAATTCATTGAAAATCATACTAATTGTATTTCTGTCATTCGGTATCTATTTTGTCCTTGACGACTTATACTTTAAGGAACTAAGAAACTGGATGAATGGAATTTTAAATCAATTAGGGATAAGCCATATCATTACTTACCTAATTTCAGGATTGCCACTATTTTTAGGAACCTATATTCTTTTTCGAAAAGAACCTATATTAAAAAGCTTGGGGCTTTATGGTTCAATAATTAAAGGGTTTCTTTTTGCATTGATTTGTACATTACCCCTTTTCATCGGCTTTAGCTTTATATTTGAAATTAATCCAGAAATCTCGGTAAACAAAATTTTAATTGCAGTTGTCTCAGCAGGATTTTTTGAAGAACTTTATTTCAGAGGATTTTTATTTGGGCTACTATATAAGTACACAAAATTAGGCTTCGTTCCTGCTGTATTTTTGGGTGCTCTTATTTTTGGCTTAATTCATCTATATCAAAGTACGAATATTTCAGAATTGATAGGAATATTTCTAATCACATTCTTGGGTGGACTTATCTTTGCTTGGGTTTACGCTGAATGGAAATTTAATCTATGGACGGCCATTTTTCTTCATATGCTAATTAACTTTTCTTGGGAACTTTTCGATGTTAGTGACAACGCATTAGGTGGTATTTATGGAAATGTATTTCGCTTCTTAAGCATTGTTTTAGTCTTTGGCTTAACCATTCTTTATAAAAAACGTAAGAAACTGCAACTTGAGGTAAACAAGCGCACTTTGTGGATAAAAAAACACCCCTGAATTTTCAGAGGTGCTTGTCTTTAAAATTTTAAAAATCAGATATTGAAGATATAGGTATAAGAATACAAATTCCGCTGTGCTTCTTCGTCCAACATCTTGTCCAAATTGGTATTATGCTTGGTTGCATAATCCATAATATCCTTGCCATATTTATGCTTTACATCTTCCTTTGAATTGGCAAGTAATCGCTCTTGTGTTTCCTCGTTCAAATCGGTAAAATTTAGATATATCATAACGTCCGATTTTTAATATTCGCTTGGTAACATCAGCGTATTATTTACAAAAAATAATCGCAGTTCATCGAGCGGAAAATCGGTTGCTCTATACCCCTGCTTTTCCAAAATATTGTCATTGCCATCGCTGTAAATTATCTCGGCTTCGTAGCCCGAATAATCCTGTTTATCTTCGGGCAATCTCTTAAAATCGATTGTGATAAATTCGCTTCGGTTCATCAGACTTTTTGCAATTACGGACGTGTCGGTAATGAGCCAAAAACATTCGGCAACTTCTGACAAATATTTCAGTCCATCCGTAAATCGTGTTTTCAATAGCGGAATTTGATAGAACATTTCTGTTCCTGTAAAATATTGCAACCGCTCTTTTATTTCGTTAACTTGTGCTTTCATTGTTTTGCTTTTTTAAATTAGTGAATAATGAAAAAGAGGGCGCAACTTCTCACGGGAACGCCCTCTTTATTTTAAGATTTACTTTTCGCTTTTGCTTCCAAGTAACAGGATTTCATCGGCTACAACTTCCGTCACATAGCGTTGTTCGTTATCATCAGTTGTATAGCTTCGGGTTTTCAATTTTCCCGTTATTCCAACTTCCTTGCCTTTTACAACATACTTCTCTACAATTTCAGCAGTCTTGCCCCAAGCAACGACTGTATGCCAATTAGTGTCAGTTTGTTTCTCGCCTTTGGCATCTTTGTAATACTCATTAGTGGCGAGTGAAAAGCGTGCTACTTTCTTTCCGCTTTCAAGGTTCGTAATGGTTGGTTCTTGTCCAACGTTTCCAATTAACTGTACGTGATTTCTAATAGTACTCATAATAAAAAGATTTGTGTCTGCTTTGTTACAGACTGGTTTATATTTCCCCTATTTGTTTTAAACTGAATTAAATTTTAAGGGGTGTTTGTTCTTTTCTTCTGTGCACTGCACAATGGATAGAGTGGGTTTTGTCAAGACTTTTCGGGCAAAATCAGGTGTGTTTGCGACGTAGTAAAATCCTTAGATTTTCAAGGAAGTAGAAACCTTATTTTTCCCTAAAACTTGTATAGTCTTGACAAGTTCCATAAGGGCATTAGCAATTCTTTTAAACGCAGTTGCGTTTGAGCGTACCGACAGTTAAGCGAAATAAGCAGCTGGGTTTAATTTAGAATTGGTTATGTCGTGCCTGTTTTTCGACGACCCGAAAAACAACAAAGGCTTTATCCATTATAAACCCCTTAAAATGTGTAAGGCAGCGGTTTGGTTTTTAAGGATTTTCGAGTGAGGGCTCAAGAAGACCGCGCCGAAAATCCTGTTAAGAAAACCGAAGTGATGACTTTCCGATGAAAAGCGGACTTAATTCACAATTTTGGCAAAGGAATGAAGTGTTCCTTCCCAGAGCATCGGGAAGGGTTAACGGAATGGAAAGCTAAAATTGGGGATTGTGTCCAAGACTTTTGTAGTGAAGCTCTTTTCCCGAAATGTAGCTTTTTGTGGAATGACGGGGAATGTGCTGAGTGGGATTAATTGGAATCGTTTGTTATATATTTAGCCATCCAGTTTGAGGTACCGGATGAACCAATATTAATGCTATGCCATCGCATAGACTTCATCAAACAGCATTTTGTCCAACCGTTCTTGTTGTCCAAAACCTTTCTTTAATGTTTCGTGTATTGTTGAATTAAATGCATTATAACCCAACCACAAATTAGGCACTTCATCAAGCAACAGAGCTTCATAGTTTAACACTCCGATGACTTCACGGGATAACTTAGAAGGGTCATCATTCTTATTGCTACTTTCATATCTGAACAGCTTTGTTTTTTCCAGAATAGCTTTTACGAATTCCTTAGTGTCTATGATTTTAAAATCCTTCATCTTTTTGAACTTATTAGAAATCCTGTAAAATTCATTTTCCAGAAACTTATTGAATAAGTCGTTCAGCCTTGGCATTACCACCTCGCTGTAGTTGTAGTTTCTATCGTGCTTGATGGAAAATTCGACTTGCACTTCTGAAACGTGCAAACCGTTAGAGCATACCTCTCTGTAATAGCCAAAGTGGCCAGAAGTTTTTTCACTTCCGTCATACGAATTTTTGAAGCGAAGCATAGGCAATATCAAATCATTTTCATTCTTGACTGTAAATTGATTTTTATCGATAAAAATGAATTCTGTTATGAACGACCTGTCATTTCTATTTACGGTTCGTTTGTAAAATTCAAATTGAGCTTCAACCAAGATTGCTTCAGCTTTCTTAAAGAACAATTGATTTGGAATGTGGCAGTAATCGTTAGACACAACATTCACAATTTTTCCATTTGAGATTATGGCATTTTCAAACCCTTTAAGGGATTCCATCTGGGTCAGAGATTTTAAGGATTTCATTTCTGATGGAATAAATATGTCATCCTGTTGCAAGTTTTGTAAACACATAGCTTCTAAATTTTAGGTTAAACGTCATTTAATAGCATTTTATAATGCTGCGGATATTTATCTCGGTAATAAGCTATATGGCCTTCGCCACTATCAATGCTGTAATTTTCACTACTTTTTTCATAATGCATTTCAGCTTCTTGTAGCGAAATTTTAGACTGTTCGGATACTCGTTTCATAATGGTATATTTTTATTAAACAATATTTGAGCAGTACCCAAACGGAAGTTAAAATCACAGCTCAAAAGGAAACGGAATAAATTAGGATTGGTGTAGGTGGTGGCTTTATGCCGTAGTCTTTTGATGGGTGTATTTTACGAGTTTAAATTGCTGATATATTGTATGAATATTATCAACTTTTGGCGGACTTAATTCACGATTTCGGCTCGGGAATGTAGCCCTTCGACTGCGCTCAAGACAAATGTTCCTTCGCGTTGCACTGGGAAGGTTTAGCGGAATGGAAAGCTGGAATTGGGGATTGTGTCCAAGACCTTTGTAGTGAAGCTCTTTTCACGGAATGTAGTGGTTGCCTGCTTTTTCAGCAGGCGAGTGTGGAATGTAGGGGAATGTGCTGAGTGGATTATTAATACTTAGACTTCCATTTCCAATTACATTTTTGGGCAAACAACTCTGGGTTGAAATAAATGTCACTAATTAGGTCAAGAAATTTGTTGCTTTTTAAAAGCCCACCACAATGTTCAGGTTCTGTTGCAATAGTAAACCCTTTTATCCGCTCAAAAATCCAACTGATTAACGGATTGTCCTTATCTAACATTGTACGTATTTCTTTTTCCTGTAGATAGGTAAATTCAAAAGAACCATCACTTAATCCATTCTTTACAGAAAAGAAATCCAAGTCTATATCAAAAAATACAGATGTTTCTGAAGAATTCAATAGGGCATCCTGTAAGGCTTTAAACGTTTTGAATTTTTTAATTGCGTGTCTGTTTCCATAAGTATCTATCAGTTCTTCATCTTGCCAAGTATTTCGACCCATTTCTTGTCTACAATGCACATAAATATCGCCAATCAAGTTAAGATATGCCGCACACAGAATATGCCCATCGTTATTTCCAGCTAATTTGGCCCAAGAAAACAAAGCGACTTCTGCATCGCTTGTCAAATCCAATTTATCAAGCCATTCTCTTTCTGTTTCACACGGATAGCATAAATCCTGATGCCAATCCAATGAAACCAAACAAGGTGTAATCTTAGATTTTTTGTCTTGCACCCATTTGTTCCAATAGAAAAATGCGTAACGATGTTCTTGAAAAACTGCAAGTTCAATAACTTCTGAGTCATTTGCGGGATGAGACAGAATTTGTCTCAAAACGCCTGGTGGTTCTATGTGATGAGGGTTTCTGAACTCAATCATTGGTTTCCTTTTTTGGCACTAACTTCTCTATATCAGACAGCTCATTTACGATGCCTTGTTCCTTTAATGAAGTTTCAATATTAATTTGAACCACATTAGCATTGGCTTTCCAAACAACTTCAGTAATAAAAGCTATAGTTAGCTGTACTTTTAAATCGGTCGCAAAATCAATGTTTGAATTTTTCCATTTTTCTCTTTGATTCGCATTGGCATCTTGTGTTAGGTCGATTAAAGAACCGTAGATTTTTCTATCATCATCTAATATGCCCAATTGATGTTCTTGCTGTTCACTAACCTCAAGTTCTTTATGTTTTAAGATAGGCAAATCGGCTTTTGGCAAAACAAACAGTACATTTTTGAGCCCTGTAGATGTTACTCTGGTAATATATTCCTCAATCTTCTGGAAGTCATCAATTCCATAAACATTAAGATTCATTGCTACCATAATATCTGTGTCCGTATCAAAACCCAATTTTTCTATCCCTTTTACTAAATCTTCTTTACGAAGAAGATACCTCTTTTTCCGAGCTGATAAAAATGCGTTGGGAATATAATAATTGATGTTCTGGTAAACTATCTGCTGGGATAATATCGTGTCTGCATTTAGATGTGGAATATCTCCAGTTGTAAATGCAGATTTTTGAAATAAATTCATTGTACCGTTTACACCGAAGGAAATAGTAGGCTCTCCTTCAAAATCCTTCTCTGAATTTTGAATACTATCAAACTTTTCTAATGCTCCAACTATTGCACCTTTAGATTTTTCATAAAATTCCCATTCTTTTTCGTAGTCAATATCCGCATTTAATCTTGCAGCCTCAATAGCCTCTTCAATTGATGATTCGAGAACATCTATAAATTTTGATGACTTCTTTTTTAGCTTCTTTATCTCCTTCTTTTTCATATCATATAGTATTTAAGAGATTTTTATCTTTCAACACCTTTTTTAAACAAAACCTGAAATAGTTTATGGACTCTTGCCAACGTAGTAATTCTAACACTTCGGCTTGAGGTAATGTAGGTTGTCCTGTAAAATTGTCGTAGGTATTGTGTTCTGGCAGTTTAAACTGTCTTAGAAAAAGCAACGTCAAATACTGACAGATGTAGAATGTAACACGCCTTCTGTTTCCTAAATTATCCAATCCTGGAAAAGGGTATGATAAATCAATAGGGTAATAACCTCTGCCAAACTCATCTTTAAAACTACTGAACCACGTAAAAATCTCAGTCATATTATTTGGCAGCAGAACATATTTAGGTGGCTGGTTTTGTGTGAATGTAAATAATTTTTTAAGGGCTTCATAGTTTTTCTGGTATATCAATAGGCCTCCCAATGCCAAGTGAAACTCAAAAAAACGTTTTCTTTCGCTGTCTCTTTTATCTATTAATGACTGATTATCGTATTTTTTAGTCTCAAAATTATAATCTGTGCCATAGACTTGTTGCAATCCAAAACTAAAATATTGATGTGCCGTACTCCAATAGTTACCTACAAATTTGGGATTGTTTGATATGAGTACAACATTCCTCCAAAGTTCTTTATAGGTGTCATTTGAGATGGGTGTTTCAAATATGCCCTGTCCCATCAACCATACGCCACTTACAACAAAATATTCGAGACTTTGCAAGTCTTCATTTCTACCTTTAGCAACTTCTCTAATGATTTCCCTGATACCATAATGGAATTCGTGATTAAACTCAACTTTAAAATTTTCAAACCCATCAGGTTTTTCTGCTTCTCTGGGTCGTATAAAGTTCGAACGGTAATTATTGAATTCTTCCGTGTAGAAGTCAACCAATGTTTCCTCTAAACCTTTATCCTGTGTTCTAATGGCAAATATTGCCAGTTCATTGATAATTTTGAAATGGTATTTATCATCTTGGTCTTTTTTTAGCTTTCGGTATTCGGAAATTATATAGGTAAGCAAACGTGTAGACTTGCCATTGTACAGCGAAACCTTATCTAACCAAATAATAAAAATGACAACCAATGATACTGTTAAGAATAGCGTTAGAAGTTTTGCTGAGTTTTGCATTATCCAATTATCTTTCCAAAAAAGAGGTTCACGGTCTAATATTAAGAATATAAAAGAGCCGATTGTAAAGAACAAAACCCATTCAAATACTGTTATTCTTCTTGACCTTCCCGGAAAAACACCAAAAAGTTTTGTCTGCGGAAATTCATTTTCAAAAGCATTGGCCAAATAGTTTGATGAAAACTTGTGGCCTATATTGGATATTTTATCCACGATAATAGGATATGCTATACCCAAAATTGCGATGTCGATAGCGACACAGATTTCTATAATATACTTTAATTCCATTCACATTTATTTACAATAGTTCTACCGCCTTGTACCAATAATAAAATATAGATTTATCGGGTTGGCGTTTTAATCTGTTCAAAAAGGCCCAATCTGGATTTTTTATAGCCAGTTCCTTTGTATCCTGATTCTCATAATATTCTATTTCAACATCCTCTTTTTGTAGAAGAATAGCATTCAAATAGGCTACTTTGGCCGAAGCTGCCAATGCTTCTTCAATCCTAAAGTTCCCTGTCATTAAAAATGCGCTACCAAAACTTCGTATGCCAGAGTTTAAATCTGCAAATTTCTTTTTCTTTTCAGCGGTTGGGTTACGTTCTCGTCTTGCCATAATAGCACAGGTATTTATGGAATCCCATAGCACATCCTTTTCATTGAGTTTCCTTTTACTAAAATCCTTGTCTGAACTTCGATAGGATAGTTCTGCTTTCGCGAAAGCTGAAAAACTTTTCTTTACCATTGCTACATCAGTAATATTTTCAAAAAGTTTTCCCAAGTCGAACAATTGCTTGCAGATTTCCATTGCAAATAATTGGTCGCCTTTGTAGTATGGTATGCCTATGGTATCTGGTGCAAAAGCAGTAAGCTTGTCGCCACAGATGGAATTTACCGAAGGTGTGGTAATTGATATTATAGGCTCATTAACCGATAGCCAAGGAATTTCAATGGAAGATTCTATGAGCTCTGGATAGTGCGGACTGTCAAAAAGAATATCCAACAGAATGGTTCCTGAAACGTTCGGGTTGTAAACCGAATCAAATTCAAAAGTATAATGTGCCTTTGGCACGCCTTCTTTGTAGCTTCTGCGTTCATTCAAAGTGTGGCTTTTAAAATGTGAATTGGCAACAACTGTATCAAGTATTTTTTCCAATGCGTCACGTTTTAGACTTGAAATGATGTCGATATCTATTGAAAACCGATTGCCTTCTTCAAGTAAAAGCACGAGTGAAGTGCCGCCTTTAAAGACAAAATCAAGTCCTTCTATTTTTAGATGTTCCAACAATGAAAATGCGTGAACCATTTTTTCCAAAATGGTCACATTAATGCCTTTATGTTCTTTTTTTGACCGAAAAATATCCAGCCACTCTTTTGTGAAGCTTTTGTTTTCAATCATTGATTATGTCCTCTAAAATATTTGGTATGTGGTTATTCATAAATTGCTTGATTTCCTGTTCTTTCTTTCGTCTTTTCGCATAGCTAAAGAGCTTTGTGAAATTAATACTGTATCGCTCAAGTATCTTTTCATAAATATTTATGAGTTCAGAGCCTTGGTAAAAATGGTACAGGTTTTCATCGGCAAACAAGTCCACCATTATTTTTTCAAGCGTGGCGACTGGAACTACATTTTTTTTATCTTTCAATTTACTTATCGGTGCTCTGGTGACGAGACGTTTTATGACCACGGGGACAGCACTCTCAGAAATGTAGAATTCAATTTCCTTGTCATCGGGATTCAAGAAAAAATCCATTTTCAAGGAATCATTTAGATAGTAGTAGAGTGATTCTGTAAATTCTTTTTCCACTTCTACTACAATCATTTGATTGGATACTTGATGCAGAGTAAATTCATTGAGCCATTGGTTTTCCCATATAGCATATTGGATTTCCTTAAACCGTTCATTGGTCTTACTTGCTATTTTTAGAACACTATCAGACAGTACTGGTCTATACTTGGGTTTATAGGATATAACATACAATCCACGACCAATAGTTTTGATGATGTCTTTTTTCTTCAGGTCGTAAATGCGCCAACTAAATGTACTTTCCTTCAAATCCGGTTCAAGGTCCAAATAGAACTGAAATAGCTGGTCCCTATCAAAGGAACTTTGCTCTTTAAACGCTTCTATAAGCTTATTTTCTATAATTTTTGGCATAATACAATATCAAAACTTTGCCAAAAATACAAAAAAGTGGCGAATATTTGAAAACAAATACTTGCCACTATATTAATTAAGTGGTAAAAATTGGAAATTAAACCTATCTAAATTCAGACAAACTTAGAATATGATAATAGCAAATACATATGTTACTGTTTTGGGTTCAATATGGAAAGGAATTGCAACGATTTCAATTTTATCTCTTCAATCACAACACCATTCTTTTCAGTCTCAAGTAATGCCCAATATTTGGATTCGTTCCAAATAAATTCTCTTGTTAGACCGGAACCACGTTGGTTTATAAATCCCCAGAACCAAAGGTCGTCCCAAACTTCCATTTCTTCAGAGGAATAATTATCCTGTAGAAGTTTATTAATTTTATGGAAATTCCACTTAATAGAGGGGTCAATACTATGGAAAATTGCTTCAATTACAGCATCTACAGGCAAGAAGATTTTTTCTTCTTTGTCAATGGTTTTCGGTACATCGTCCCATATTGGATTTTGAAATCCATACGCACCATTATGTAAATGATAAATGGTTTTGGCAAACAATGCAGACGTTTTATTACCCCAACCTTTTTGTCTCAACATACCATAGTAAAGCGATTCATAATTATGAACATCGTTTTCTTTATCTGTTAGAAAATCGATGAATGTCTTAAAACTGTGAAGCTGGGATTTATTGGAATATACTTTTTGAAAAAAAGGTGCGAGAATATCAATTTTAGGTTGGCTTTGGGTATTCGCTACGTGATGAAGAGCTGAATATAATTTATCTTCAAGAGAATCGAACGGTGCTAAAAACAGATTATAAGAATTGGATTGCACCTTCTTATTATAAGCCCTATTTTCTTTCAAGAAATGAAATAAAGAGGATAGTTTGGAATTTGTTACTGTGTTCAAAATAAATTATTTTTCAAGAGTTACTGTTTCATTAGCATTAACCCAATAATGCCGTATGCCTATCTTATTCAACTCAGGAATAATACTGGCTATTGCTTTTCTTATTTGTTCATCCTCGGGATGAGCAATGGCAATTTTTGCATTTGGAAAAGCAACTTTGGTTTCTAAGCATTTGATAATTGCTTTACCTAAATGGGTTTTAATCTGTCCAGAGTTGAAATAATCTCGTCGCTTTGTTGGCGAATCCTTGTGTGCTTTTGCGCCTTTTACTTCAATAAGTAATTTTTCACTTTTTCTGTTCGCAACAATATCATACCCTCTCGTTTGGCCAAGACAGAAACTTTCTATTTCATAACCTTGTTGAACCAAATGAGGCATCAGTAATTCAATGGTTCTATTTTCTGTTAGTTTTTCCATTTAAGCTAAAATTTCTCACAATATAACTGAATTAAAAAATAATTAGACTTTTTGAATGTGCTGATGGGTTTAAGGTGAACTTACTACACAATTTTGGCTCTGAAATGAAGTGTTCCTTCCCAGAGGATCGGGAAGGTTTAACGGAATGGAAAGCTGGAATTGGGGATTGTGTCCAAGACCTTTATAGTGAAGCTCTTTTCACGGAATGTAGTTTTTTTGCGGAATGAAGGGGAATGTGCTGAGTGGGTTAAGAAAACTATTTATTCTTATAATGTAGGATTTAAAGCGGACTTGACTTTGAAGGTGTAGGTTGGAATGCAGTTTGACCGCTTCCCGATATTTCTCGGGAATGAACGGGCAAGTGGAATGGAAAACGGAAGCTTTGAAGTTGTGTCCAAGATTGTTATAGGGAAGCGCTTTTCCCGAAAAGAAGCTTTTTTGCGTAATGCAGGGGAATGGGCTGAGTGGGATTATAAATGTAATGGCATAAAAAAAACCTCCCACCAAAGTAAGAAGGTGTTTTTATTTTCAATTTAAACCGATTATTTATTTAAAATATGTCTTTTAATTAAATAATAAATCTCTTACTTGAAAACTTGAAATGCCCATACGATTAATAAAAAACCAACTCCTGTTATTGCTGGGGCAGGTATTTTCATTACTATACCAACCACTATCATCGCAATCGCAGTTAAGCCTAGTAAAACACTTATCAAATCTATTTTTTTATTACGTGTCATATTTATCTTTTTTTAAAAATAATTAAAATTTTAATTAATGTGGCAGATATTTTCTTAAAAGTCCATAACCAAACGTACCCAACAGCGCTCCACCAATGACTACGAGAATAGAAAGATAACCTGCACCTGCTAATACATACATCGGTCCAGGACACGCGCCTGCAAGAGCCCAACCTAAGCCAAAGATAATACCACCAATAAGGTATCTTGCAATACTTTTATCTTTAGGTTTCAGGCTCATCTCGCTTCCATCCAAAGTCTTTATGTTCTTGCGTTTTATTAATTGAACACCAATAACGCCAAGAACCAAGGCGGAACCTATAATGCCATACATATGGAAGCTGCCAAACTGAAACATTTCATAAATACGAAACCACGAAGCAGCTTCAGATTTAAACATTATTATTCCGAAGAGAACACCAATTGCTAAATATGTAATATATCTCATTTTTTAAAAAATTAAGGGGTAAATTAAATGAACCATTACAAGTCCACCGATAAAGAAACCTATAACAGCTATAAGTGATGGCAACTGCAAATTGCTCAATCCTGAAATAGCGTGACCCGATGTACAACCACCAGCGTATCTTGCTCCAAAACCAACCAACAAACCACCTATTAAAAGAATAGCTATCGTAAACGGGTCATTCAACGCATCAGTTGCAAAAATCTCTGGTGGCATATAGCTTTCGCCACCACTTATAATATTGTAGTCGTCAGAGAGTTGTTGGGCAACTTTAGGGTTTACTTCTACCGTATTGTCACTCATAAAATTCGAAGCTATAAAACCGCCAATAATAGCTCCCATAACGACCATTAAATTCCAGCGCTCGGTTTTCCAATCGAACTTAAAAAATTCTGCTGCTTTCCCTGCGCCTACTGCAGCGCAAGCTGTACGTAAGTTTGAGGACATACCAAATTGCTTTCCAACAAGCAATAGAATAAACATCACAAGTGCGATAAGTGGTCCTGCGACATACCAAGGCCAAGGTTCATTAATCCAATTCATCTTTTATTTTACAGCAAATATCAAATTTTACTAATGTGAATACGGTAACCTTTGTTACACTGCTTTAATATTTTTTAAAATTTAGTTTATCAAAGTTGGGTAACAATTGTTACAGTTCCTGTTTATTCAATTACCTATTTTTGTATCAGCGTGAAAAATAAAACTTACATAGCGGTATTTCTTACATTCATCTTTATGGCAAAATTTTTTGCTATTGATGCTAATGGTTTGAACACTATTTTCGGCGGAAATGACATAACATTTGTTAAATCGAATTGTAAAAAGAAAAATTCCCCGAAACAGTCAAACCAGAAAACAGATTTTTCGCAAAATGATTTCAGCGCGTCACAACTTGTTACGTTAAGTGGTTTTTGTACCTCGCAGTTTCAATTTGAGCTGTTCACTTGGGAAACAAATATCTCAAAACCCATTGCAGTTTTTAACGAACATTTCACTTCAATATTAAGTTATCGCTATTTAGATAACGATTCTCCACCACCTCGCTTGGCCTAAACACCTTACTTTTTAAAAACTAAAAGTCGGTGCAGCCGTAATATTTTTTTTCGAACTTAAGCAATTAAGCCAAAGGAAATAGTACGGCTAGACACCGCACAAAATCAATTTTATTTAACGTATTTATAATGACGACAAAAATTTTAATCAGTCGCCGTTCTATACAGTTATTGCGCATATTAGTCAGTGGAATATTTCTCGTAGCAGGTTTTAATCACTTGCTTGAAACTGAAAAAACCGCAATGCGAATTGAACAGGCAAGCTTTAAGGGTATCGCACATTTGTTTGGCGAACCCCAATGGCTCATCATATTATCCGGTATCGTTATGATTTCGGCTGGCTTCCTATTTCTTGTGGGATATAAAACCAAATGGGCGGCAATGGTGTTGATGGCAGTTTTAATACCAATTACATTAACGGTTCAGGTTGGACAAATCACAACCCTTGGGCCACTATTTAAAAATATAGCAATTCTCGGTGGACTTCTTTTTTTCGTACTGAATGACACCAATAATCTTTTAAAATAAATCAAAATGAAAACAATTTTTTATAGTACAGTAGTAATTGTAATGACTCTTTTTACGAGTTGTAGTTCAATAGCGCAAAACACTGTAGACACAAACAAAAATAATTATGTGGTACTCACTAAAAAAGTGCCCCAATTAGAACCAATAATTTTAACTGCGGAATCATTAAAAGAGGAAGACGGTAGCAATTTTGGTCAGTTTGAAGTTATCATTTGCGGCAAGGAAATTGGCGATATTACAGATAGCTCTAAAATGAAAAACTTTATAGAGCGTGCTGAAAATGCTGGTGTACAATTGGTAGCCTGTGGTTTTTCGCTCAATAAATTCAAGATTGATAAAACGAAAGTACCTAAAGAAATGAAAACCGTCGAAAACGGCATTTTATACAACTTTCAACTTCAGAAAAAAGGATATAAAAGTTTAAGCCTATAATTATGAAAATATTTAAGAAAAGTTTCATTGCAGCTTCTTCGATAATTGGAATATTATTGGTTTTGGTCTCCTGCAAAACAGAAAAATCGAATGTAATGGCAAGTAATGATTCAGTAAGTGACACCTTGAGCATTACTATATTACAAACTGCCGATATACACGGTCAACTTGATACCCATCCCGAATTATTTTGGGAAGATGAAAAGGTGGTATTTAAAAACCGTGGCGGCCTTGCCAATATTAAGACCCTTTTTGACCGGGAACGAAAAAAAAATCCCGACAGAACAATTATTGTTGATGGTGGCGATTTAATACAAGGTAGTGGTTATGCAGCATTGTCTGAAGGAAATGTAATGCCTGAAATTATAAAGAATATGGGCTATGACGTTATCATACCTGGGAATTGGGAAGTCGTGTATGGCAAAGATATAATGATGGATGTGATGAAGGATTATGACACGAAGGTAATCGTACAAAATATGTATCACGATAAAACTAAAAAACCTCTTTTTCCCGCCTCTTGGGTTAAGGAAATTGAAGGTATACGTATAGGATTTCTAGGAATTAACGACCCAGATGTACCTGTAAGGCAAAATCCTATTTTTAGTAAAGGAATTAGTTTTAGTGGGTTAGACGAAAACCTGAAAAGGATAGTTGACGATTTCAAAGTCGATGAGAAGGTTGATGTCCTATTTTTAGTGACGCACCTTGGTATTTTTAAACAGGTAGAACTTGCGAATAATACCATTTCAGAAAATGTAGATTACATATTAGGGAATGACACACACGAGCGCGTGCGCAAACCTATAGAAGGTAAATATGCAAAAGTTACCGAACCCGGCGCATTTGGTTCTTTTGTTGGTAAACTTACCTTACATTTTGTGGATGGCATCTTGGTAAATGATGATTATGAACTTATAGATGTAGACCCAACTATTTTTTCTGCTGACAAAGAGATACAAGCCTTGGTTAACAAAGAAAAAGCACCTTACATCGAGCATTTGGAAACCGTAATCGGTTATACCGAAACACCTATATACAGATATTTGACCGTTGAAAACCCTATGGATAATATGATAACCGATGCCGCACGTTGGAAAACGGGTGCTGATATTTCAATATCAAACGGTTTTAGATTTGGTAATCCCATCGTTCCCGAAGACGGGAAGCCTGCACCTATTACTCGTGCAAATCTTTGGAATTTACTACCTGTAAACGAAAAGGTAAAAACAGGAAAGGCGACTGGTAAACAGATAAAAGATTGGTTGGAAAAGGAAATGCACAGTGCCTTTTCCCAAAATCCAACCGAACGTTTTGGCGGCTGGTTGGTTCGGTTCTCTGGAATGAAAGTTAATTTTAATAGTCAAAACGAACGTGGAAACCGTATATCAGCAATAACGGTCAACGGCGAGCCTATGAAAGATGACAAATTCTACACGATTTCTGCTTGTGTAAGACCAGGCGACCCAATAGATAATCTGTGCAGGATGGCTAATGTGAAAGATGTGGAAGTAATGGATTATACCATCCACGATGTCTTAGAGGAATACCTCAAAGAAAATTCGCCCGTTTCGCCTACCTTGGAAGGAAGAGCCTATTGTGAATATCTCGGCACCTATTCCTTTTCGACTGTTCCTAAAACAGATTATAAATTTCAATAAAAATTTAAGTTATGAATACTAAAAAAGAAAATAAGAGCAATAAGAAAACGTGGATTCAATACGGAATTTTTGCCATAGTGGCCATTACACTTTACGCAACTGGTTTACATACCGAAGTTATAGGTTTTGCACAACGTGGATTACTCGCTACAGGTTTGATGAATCCTGATGTAGAAGAAATTGCGCAGGTAAGAAACAATGAAAACAATGGCGATATGGCATCAATGGCAAATCTTACCAAAGCAGATTTAGACCTTAAATTGATTGACGCTGAAGGCAAAACCAGGTCATTGGAAGAATTTAAAGGCAAAGTCATATTTTTGAATTTTTGGGCAACGTGGTGTCCACCTTGTATTGCCGAAATGCCGAGCATCGATAAATTACACGAGGAAATGGGCGATGAAGTTGCTTTCGTATTATTGTCATTCGATGATGATTTCGAAAAAGCTAAAGCTTTTAATAAGCGCAAGGGTTATGATTTACCTATTTACGCTCCTGCAAGCAATCTTCCATCTATGTTTCAATCATCCTCTTTACCAACTACTTATATAATTGATGCTAACGGAAATTTAGCGCTGACCCATAAGGGAATGGCTGATTACAGTGACAGGGAATTTAAAGAATTCTTGAATACTTTAAAGTAGTATTTTTTCTTGAATGGGATGTAGAGAGAAATATTTAAGACATTTAAAAATTTAAAAATTATGAAACTAAACATATTATTTATAAACGATGTGCACGGTTACCTTGCTCCTCATCCAGAATTATTTTATGATGAAACTGGTGAAATAATCGAAACAGTAGGTGGCTATGCGAATATTGCAGGAATAGTTGAAGAAATTCGAAGAGAAAATTCTAACACATTACTCTTTGACGGTGGCGATACGTTACACGGGACAAAACCATTGGTAGATTCTAAAGGTGAAGCCATTGTTCCAATCTTAAATGCACTAAAACCCGATGCCTTGGTTGGGCATTGGGATTTTGGATATGGACCAGAACAGTTACAAAAAATTAATAAGCAGTTGAATTTTCCAATATTGGGCTGCAATGTCTTTAATGAGGACGGTTCCAATTTTTTACAACCAACTGCTATGTATGAAAGGGAAGGTGTGAAAATAGGTGTCATCGGGATTTCTGCAATGATAGTAGATAAGGTAATGCCAAAGAAGATGAGCAAAGGATTGAAATTCACTTCAGGAATAGAAGAGCTTCCAAAATACATCAAAAATTTAAAGAACGAAGGTGCAGATATTATCGTGCTGATTTCACATAATGGTTTTCCGCAAGATATCGAACTTCTTAAAAAAGTAGATGGAATTGATATTTGCTTGAGCGCCCACACTCATAACCGAATATATACTCCCATTGAAATTAACAATGCCTTAATTATACAATGTGGATGCCACGGTGCTTTTATTGGGAATCTTACTATTGAAGTTGAAACAGGCAAAATTAAAAAATATGATTACGAACTTATAAAAGTGGATAGTTCAACACCCAAGAATATTGAAATGGATACACTAATTCAAAAAATTTTAAAACCTTATAAAGAAATTAGAGGTATTGCATTAGGTCAAACCAAAGAAATATTACATCGCTACAATACCCTAAACTCTACGATGGACAATTTTCTTTTAAAAGCTATTGCCCACGTAACTGAAACTGAAATTGCGTTTTCAAATGGATGGCGATATGGCGCACCAATACCTATTGGGAAAATCACTGAAAATGACCTTTATAATATCACGCCTATGAATCCACCAGTTTCTACTGTGGAACTTAAAGGTTTAGAAATTAAGGAAATGTTGGAAGAAAATCTGGAACGTACGTTTTGTTGCAACCCACTTAAACAAATGGGTGGTTATGTAAAACGAGTTTTAGGATTGCAAATAAATATGCGTATAGAAAACCCAAAGGGACATCGCATCCAGGAAATCTACTATAAAGGTTCTCATCTTAATTTGGACAAAACCTATAAAGTTAGCTTTGTTACAACGCAAGGTGTCGCCAAGAAATATGGTAACAATCGACAAAAACACAGTCAAAAAGCTGTAGAAGCAATGAAAGCCTATTTAAAAGAACATCCAGTATTCAGTCCAGATACGTTAGAAAGCTTTCGCTTGGTTTAAAGATACTAGTTGTGCTATAAAGTTAAAGCCAGTTCCTTTTGTAGGAACTGGCTTTTATGGAATTATTTCTCACTAATTCCTCAAATATGAATAAAATGCTATTTCATATTATAAAATTAATGCAAATTAGTCCTTAAATTGCTCAACCTCATCACTTAAATCATAGACTTTTACACCTCTCAATTTATTCTGAAGTATGCTACTCCCTGCGGCACTTCTATAACCTCCTGCGCAGTGCACAACAATAGGTTTATCCGTTGAGATTTTATTTGCAGAATCTCTCAACTCATTTAAAGGGTGTGAAATGGCGCTGTTAAAAAACTTCCCTTCTTCTACCTCGCTTGTGTTACGTATATCAACGATGGTGTAGTTGTCAGGATTTTTTTTGAAGACTGCTAAATCAAGTTTTTCAGATGCCACAAGATTTTCTTCGGAAAGAGTTATCACTTTCTTCAGAAGTTTTTCATAGCCTATTTTTGCGACCCGATGCAATAAAACTTCTTTGTTTTCCTTACTATCAATTACCAATGTAAATTCTTCAGTTGGTTCAACAATAGAACCCAGCCAAGTTTCAAATTTTGCGTTTTCTGAAACCGCTTGAATGTTAATACTACCTCTTAAATGCCCTTTTTTAAAGGTTGCTTCATCTCTTACATCGACTATCAGACCTTTCGCAGTTGAATTTTCAGCAAACGGAACTTTCCCAATCGAAGGCTTTAAGTCATCTGCGCCTCTCTTGTTCATATCAACGTCATACCCAAAATAATGAGGAATGAATGGCTGACCATCGAGAATGGTGTCCATAAATTCTTCTTTGGTTTGCTTTTTAAACGCCCAGTTGCCCATTCGTTCGTTACCTAAAGTACTGCTGTTGTCATCGCTCATACTTTTTCCACAAAGAGAACCTGCACCGTGAGCTGGATAAACAATAGCATCATCTGGTAAATTCGTGAATTTATTCGTGATAGTTTCGTACATCATTTCAGCAAGTTCTTCACGTTTTGCTTTCATATTTCCAGCCTTTTCCCTTAAATCTGGACGACCTACATCGCCTATAAAAAGGGTGTCTCCAGTAAAAAGCACGGTTTCATTTCCTTCTGATGCAATTATGGTTATACTATCTGGCGAGTGCCCTGGGGTATTTATTGCTTTTAAGTTTATATTTCCCAAGGTTATGCTGTCGCCTTCGTCAAAATATTCGTGCGGATAATCTGCTCCCAACTTTTCACTATTGTAAATAGTTGCACCTGTTTTTTTATGGATTTCAAGATGTGAACTCACAAAATCTGCGTGTGGATGGGTTTCGATTACTGCAACGATTTCTGCTTTGTTCGCTTTCGCAAAAACGTAATATTGCTCTGGCTTTCTTTCGGGGTCTATAATTGCCATTTTTCCTTCACTGATAATAGCATAAGAATAATGAGCCAATGGTTTATATTCAAATTGTTTAATATTCATAATGTCTAAATTTTATATAAAAATAAAAAAAGCTACAGTCAATAGTTGTAACCTTTGATACATAACTTGTTTTTACTTCAGTTTTTTCAATCTACAGAATTGAAAATTCTGTACTGTGTTAAAGGGTGTTATATGGTCGGTGGTAAGGCAATCTTCTTTTTTAAAATGATTCTTGAATTTTTTAATTAGTTCTTGCTCATTATATTGAGAAATTTTTAGACCACTACATTTTGTGGGACCATTTTTTGAAAACGTGCCAATTATCAAACTATCACTTACAAAATTTGCAACGATAGCTTGATACCGTTCAATCTCTTCTTTCAAAGTTAAAAAGTGAAACGCTGCCCTGTCGTGCCATAAATCATATACCACATCAGGTTTAAAAGTAGAAATATCACTTACAATCCAAGTTACTTTACTTGCTTTGTTGCCCAAGCGTTTTATGGCTTTATCGAGTGATTTTACAGAAATATCAAGTACCGTTATATTCTTATAACCTTCTTCAAGCAAATAATCTACAAGCTTGCTATCGCCTCCACCTATATCAATTATTTTTGCGGTTTTAGGCAATCCAGCATCCTGAATTAAATTTAATGAAGTCTCTGGTTTTACTTGTGTCCAACTTACTTGGTTTGGGGTTTTGTTTTCGTAAACCGAATCCCAATGTTGTTTTATAGGTGTCTTTAACATTTTATTAATGGTTATCCTTTAAATGGCCAGCCCATATAGCCGCCTTGCAAATCATAGATTTTGGTAAAGCCCATTGCTTTGAGTTTGCCTGCTGCTTGTTGACTTCTGCTTCCAGAGCGACAATACAAATAGACAGGTTGCTCTTTGTCTAACTTCTCAAATTCTTCAGTAAAATTTTCTTGCTGGAAAAAATCGATATTTAAAGCTGATTCGATAGCACCAGCCTTAAACTCATCTGCTGTGCGAACATCTACGAGTTGCACATCTTTTGACTTGATTGCAACCTTAAAATCGGAAGGATTTAGAATTTTTATTGTATCATTTTGCTGTGCATTTGCACCAAAGATTGAACTAAAAAGCGTCATAATTATAATAATATTTTTCATTTGATAATAAACTTTAAGTCAAAGATATAATAGTGAAAGAAGGAAATTTGTAACCTATGTTACCAAAGAGCTATTTAGTATTGTTTTTAAAAGGAAAAACCAATTGACCTTTAAAATCTTCTGGAAATGTCTCATCCCCTTTAAAGCCAATTTCCAAATCTTTACCACTTTTGGGAACATACGCAGTGCCGAAGATGTAGTCCCATATGCTCAAGGTAAGTCCGAAATTCATACCATATTTATGCTGTCTTGGAAGTTCCTTAGCGTGATGCCAAATGTGCATTCTCGGATTGTTAAATATGAATCCAAGTTTTCCGTAGCTCCAATCTAGATTTGCGTGATTTAAATGACCTACAAAAACCGAAAACATATGAATGATAAAGAATTGTTCTATCCCAAAACCTATCATAGCCAATGGGATATATTGTAGGGATTTATAGACTATGGTCTCCATAAAATGAAACCGAAACTGTGCAGCAAAACCCATTTCCTTAACACTATGATGAACCTTGTGAAATTTCCATAGCCAAGGTATGCGGTGCAGCATTCTGTGAACGTTCCATTGCAAAAAATCGGCCATCACAAACATTATTAATAGCTGAACCCAAATTGGAAGATTATCTACTTCAACCGCTACGATATTGTTAATATTAAAAACCGCTAAAAAATCGTTGAAAAGCTCTACTCCAACATTAGAAAGGGCATTATAGCCAATCAAAGAAAACAGAAAAAAGTTAAACAGGATATAGAATGCATCCAACCAAAAGCCTTTTCTAAAAACAGGTTGATTTTTTCGCCACGGTATAATTATCTCCAATAAGAATACAAATAGTGACAGACCCAATAACCAATAAAAATAATTGTCCCAAGTAGGATTGGTAATTTCTTGAACAAGGTAATTGTAATAGCCTGAAAAAGACTGCTGTATTATTTTAATATATTTCTCCATAATTATTGATTGGCTAATTCCTTATAAATAATATAAATTCCCATTAGTAAAACAAACCAGCCAAACGCTTTTTTAAGTTTTTTTCCATCGATAAACTTATTCAACCATATTCCAACAAATATCCCAATTACTGAAATTCCAGTAAATGATAATAAGAAAGGCCAATCAATATCTAGATTTTGTACATCTCCAATAAAGCCTATTAGAGATTTAATAGCAATAATTAAAAGTGATGTGGCCACAGCCTTTTTCATTGGCAATTTTGCCAACAAGACCAAAGCCGGAATAATCAAGAATCCACCACCAGCACCTACGATACCTGTAATTGTTCCCACAACAATACCTTCAATTATAATGAGTGGATAATTATAGGTAATTTTGGTCTCTTCATCAGTTTCCTTGCGTTTGTCACGTATCATTGATACCGAAGCCAATAGCATTATTATGGCAAAGAAAAGCATAATAGCCAAGTTTTTTGTAACCAAAAAGTCTCCTATCTGAAAGAGTTCATCTGGAATCGCAGGAATTAAAAAAGCTCTGGTAAGATATACGGCAATAAATGCAGGTATGGCAAAAATGATGGCCGTCTTGATATCGACCATTCCCTTCATCAAATTTTTAACCGCGCCTACTAGCGAAGTTGCACCAACTATAAATAACGAATATGCCGTTCCAATTACAGGATTTAGTGAAAGTGCATATACTAAGATTGGCACGGTAAGGATAGAGCCACCGCCACCTATTAAACCTAAAACGAGACCTATTAACAATGCGCCTGCATACCCTAAAATTTCTACTAATTCCATTTGCTTTTCTGATTACGAAACAAATGTAGAGCGCTTAACAATCAATTTTGGTAACAGATGTTACAGGACTTCAATAAAACTACGGTGTAAATTTATCTTTTGGTCGTTTTCCATTTTTTTGAGCAGTCTGGAAATAACCACACGGCTGGTATGAAGGTCTGCTGCAATTTCTTTGTGTGTTGTGTAAATGTGTTTGCTGTTTAGTATTTCAATTTTATTATTTAAATAATTTTCTAAACGCTCATCCATATTATTAAATGCAATATTATCTACACTTTCCAAAAGCTCCATCATACGAGCGTGGTAACTGGCAAAGACAAAGTTTCGCCACGTTTTGTATTTTCTTGACCATTCTTCCATTTTACCTATGGGTATCATAAGTAGCTTTGCTGATGTTTCTGAAACAGCGTGAATTTCGCTTTTAGTACTCCCCATACAGCACGTCATTGTCATTGCGCAAGTATCGCCTTTTTCAAGATGATATAGTAGTAGTTCTTCTCCTTCGGCATCGGGACGCATAATTTTTATACTGCCTGATAGCAGTAAGGGCATCGACTTGATGAATTGTCCCGGTTTCATCAAATCTTGACCTTCCTGAACTTCCATAAGAGTTGCAACCTGATTGATTTCTTCTAAAAGGGCGGGTTCAAATTGCTCTCCATAATATTTTTGTAGTTCTTGAATCATTTTTTCATTAATGCTATTAAAATTATTTATTTAAAATATGCCTTTTAACTATCGTTCCCAAATCTTTCTCCGAAAACCATATATCCTCTGGATGAAGGTGCATAACGGGTGCTTGTTCGCACTTGTTGTTGCAGTCCATATCGTCAACCTCAATTTTATTTTTTAACTTGTATTTCTTAATATAATAATCTAAAAGCTTTCCTTTTTTCTTTCGGCATTTTACACCGTCACATCGATAAATTACTGGCTTATTATTTTTAGAATCTTCCATAATATTATTTTTTTAACGAATGATTTTTAGGTCTTAAAAAAGTTACCACCAGTACCAAAATTACTAATGTAATAATGCCTCCATAAAGGAAACTTTTATTTGGGAATGTAGTACCCAAAAATCCTGCCAATGGATATGCAAATGCCCACCATAGATGTGAAAATGCAAAATGAGAACCGTAGACTTTACCTTGTTCTTCAATGGGTACTGTTTCTCCGATAAGTGTTTCGGATGGAATCTCCGCAAGGCTTTGACCAAGTCCCGCAACAATCCATACAATGAATAACATTGAAAAATCGAGATAATTGGCGAAACTTATGGCAACCCCTAAAATCAGAGCTCCAATAATGAGAGAGATACGTCTTGATTTGGATTTATCAATTGCTCCAGAAACGAAGGCTGCTACCATTGCGCCAATAGCGAAAGCTGCCATTATGATTCCATAGTCCTTATCTGTAAGTTCCAATCCACCTTTGACCAATACGATGGTGTTTACCAAAATAAGTGCGCCCGCAACCGCAGAAACGAATTCAATGGATAACGCAAAGCGCACGTATTGATTGGAAAATAGTAGTCTAATACCCTTTAAAACATCTTGCCAAGTAGTTGGTTTTATTTTACCCTCCATTTCGTCTGGAACAACATCCAACTTACTTTTCGGAAGGCTTAACAATAAAATACCTGCTATCACAAAAGTAACAGCATCGACAAAAAATATTTCCCTTGCACCCAGCCAAATAGCCAAAATCCCTGCCAAGCCTGGACCCAATACTCCTAACAGCTGATACGTGGCTGCCGATAAACCTATGGCTTGACGGTATATGGATTTATCTACAATCTGAGGAATAATAGCTCGATAGGTCGGACTAAAAAATGCGTTAAATACATTCATCAGAAAAATGAGAACGTAAATTTGCCATTCTTCGGTTACAAAAGGCAAACAGCCAACTATGGCCATTCTTACAAAATGTGTGGTGTATAGTATTTTCTTTCGGCTAATTCTATCTGCCAAGACGCCTGCAAAAGGCGAAAATATAATGAATGCAGTAACTCGTAAAGTAAGAGCCGTTGCCAATATGACCGCAGCCCTTTCTTCGCCAAACTGATATGCCAAAAGAGCCAACCCGACCCACGTAAAGGCATCGCCCAACAAACTTATGGTCTGTGCCAAATAAAGTTTTGCGAATAACCGATTACCTAAAGCTTGGAAGGGCTCTAATAGTTTTGACAGCTTCATTAATTCTCTAAATATTAATTGAGTTCAAAAGTTTAATTTGTGCCTGCTAAATGGAAGGCTATTTCAATTGGGCGTAGAAATTGACCTTCCATTGCAGGACTTTAGGTTATAATGTATACTGACCTTTGAGCCTTAAGTTTACTGTTACATCTTCATTACTGGTATTTCTGAAAAACCAACCGTGTTTTCCTTCATAAGGGGCTAAAAAAGTACCAACCATATTATGGGAATTTGAAATCGTATAACTTTCAAAATAGACCTCTTTTACTTCCTCTTTTTGTTTTACCTCGCCGTGAAAATCAAAGTATAGAACTTCGTTATTGGTTGTTGTCCATTCATATTTCATTGTTCCGTATTTGAGCATATTTATTTTAAATTCTATGCCTTTTCCTGCCGGAACTACCACTTTGGTCTCATCCTCGCGTGTAGCTAATTGTTCTTCGGGTGCTGGAAAATCTGCCTCTACGGGTCGAGCGACATCGGGTCCCGACCCAGCTTTTTCGAGTTTGATTAGTGGTAGATTAGATGTAGATACCATCATTCCCAAATCATCAGTTTGATTGCTTTCAGGCACATAGAGTTTGCTAAACCCTAAAACTTTACCTGCTCCTGTTGGGTCTATACCATATTCCGCAGGTAATACTGCTACAACCAAAAGAAGTGCTCCAACAAATAATGCTATGACGGTTGCCTTTATAATTTTACTTTTTTCCAAGATTGGATGTTTCATTTCTGACATAATAATTTTTTTTTAAGATGTAAAATAGCCTGTTAATTGGAAGCCGAGCAATAAAAACCCTGCTGCCATAAGTGCTGTATTTGTAATTGTTGAAAATTTCATAAAACTGGGTTGTCTTCTCCAAATTGTAATAAGGATTAACACAACTGCCAAAGCAATAAATTGTCCTATTTCTACACCTATATTGAAACCAATTAGATTAGTAAAAAGGCCGTCTTTATCAAATTTAAATTCTTGCAGTTTACTGGCAAGACCAAAACCGTGAAACAGACCGAATATCAAAACTGCTGCTTTCGTGTTAGGTTGTTTGCCAAAGAAACGTTTAAAGCCACCCAAATTGTCGAATCCTTTATAAACAATGGATAGCGCAATGATAGCATCTATTAAATATGCATTAATATTTATATCGGCTAAAACACCTAACAGTAACGTTGTACTATGGCCAATGGTAAAAAAGCTAACATATAAAAGCACTTCTTTCGGTTTATACAGGAAGAAAATAACACCGACCAAAAATAGCAGGTGGTCATAACCTGTAATCATATGTTTTGCTCCTATATAAAGAAAGGGGCCGAATGCCACGCCGCTGTTTCCTAATAAAAATGTTTGCGTGTCTTCATCTACTCCGTGAGCATACGCCATTGAAACAAATGCTCCACATAAAAAAAGAATGAGAAAGGCATATATTTTTTTGATTTTCATATTTTACTTATTTAAATCCCATTGCACATTGCTGCACAATGGGACTTTGATTATTAATGGGCGTGCCCGTGGGATTTGACTTGTTGTATGCTGTCCAATATTCGGTTTTCTTCCCTTACCATTTTCAAGCTATCTTCCCTTTGGCTCATTTCTTCTGGGCTTAAGGTTGTTTCAATTTTTTGCTCCTCCATATTTTCAACTTTCTTGTTGTCCCTGCAAGATGCTAATAGGGTTAAGCTAATTGTTGCGATAAAAAGTACTTTTTTCATAATGTTTAATTTTTATTGTTATTGATTTTTAAATTATTCTTCTTCTTCAGAATTTCTTAATGCAGACAAGATGGAATAAGCGTTTTTAACAACAGGTTTAAAATTTTGAACAGTAGCGCCATCGGCAAAAGTTATGGCTGTATATCCTTCCTGCTCAATTCCTTTTTTAACCTGTTCTAACTTGAATGTATAGCCATTTTCCGTTTCTTCAGTTTGAAGGATTACGAAATCTTTACCTTCATATTGGACAAGGGCTGCCGATGGAATCGCATTTTGTTTATTTGTACCGCTTTCTACCCAAGCTTTTACGTACATTCCCGGTAATAAGCCTTTTTGGTTTTCTTGTTTAATATGGCAATGAACTGGCGTCATACGGTCATTACCAGTCGCTTTTCCAATTAAGAAAATCTCGGCAGTACGATTGAAGGTATTGTCATCAGAAAGCGAAAATTTAACGGTTTGGCCAATCTCTAACTTTTCTAAATCTCTCTCAAAGGCATTCAATGCCAAATGAATATCGTTTAAATCCACCAGTTCAAATAGCACATCCTGTGGGGAAACATAATCACCGATATTTACATTACTCGCTTTTATAAAACCTGAAATTGGTGCATAAAGATTTGCGGTTCGTGTTATATTGCCATTTTGGACAGAACTTCTACTTATTCCCGCAAGCGCAAGCTGCTGTTCGTATGCCTTCACTCTTCCTTGTGTTATTTTATAATCCGAAGAAACCTGCTGAAATGTTTTTGCAGAATTGATGTCCTCCTCTCTCAATTTTTTTTGTCGATTAAATTCTTCTTCAAGAAATTGAAGTCTACTTAAACTTTCCAAATAGCCCTGTTGGATTTGGATAAATTCAGGATTTTCAATGGTTGCCAAGATTTGCCCTTTTTTAATTGCTTCACCAGGCAATCTGCCAGCCGTTTTTAAATAACCTCCTAAAGGTGCAGATACAGAAGCCATACTTTCAGGCTCTACATCTATGGTACCATTTAGTTTTATGATGTTACTTAAATTTCTCATTTCAATTGTACCAGTTTCAATTCCGGCAAGATTGTATTGGTCTTTGGTAAAAGTGATTTGTTTGGTTCCAGTTGCAACTGGTAACTCCTCTTTCATTGAAGATTCTTCGGAAGATTCCATTTTTTCGGAATCCTTATTGCCACAAGCCACCATAAATAGGGTGGATAAAATGAGCAGCGAAATTTTTGTATTGAATTTAATTTTCATCTTTTTTATGTTTTAATGTGATACCATAAGATTTTCACAAGCCCAATAAGGCTTCGATTACTATGATGGACTGGTTATATTGATATAGTGTGTTTAAATACTCTGTTTGGATACTGTTCGCCAAAGTGAGGTTTTGCAAGTATTGTGTATAGGAAACATCACCGCTTTTAAAGCTCTTTTCTGAATTATCAATGATAAGTTCCGCTTGTGGCAGGGCTTCATTTTGATAGTAATCTAAAGTACCCTGAAGTTTGTAATATTCCTGCAATAAATTTTGAAGTTCCCCTTGCAATTGGGTTTTGTTCAACTCAATTTGAGATTGGGCAATATCCTCTTCGATTTTGGCCGCCTGAATTTTGGCTCGATGTCCACCAGGAAAAATGGGAATTGAAAGACCAACTTGAAAGAATGAAAATCGGTCATCGTCATTAAAATTTTGGTTTGCTAAACCGCTATTTTGACCCCCATTAAACGTTTGGGTATTATAACCGAACATAATATCTGGTAACACTTTATTCCTTTCTACATTGGTTTCTCGTTTCCTTACTTCCAACTGTTGTTTTAAATAAACGTAAAACGGGCTTTGCTCCGCAGACTGGCTTTCAATATCTAAATCTATTTCACGACGAACCAATTCACTATTTGTAATTGTAATCTCATCGTTTGTGTTCAAAACTACCTGAAGTTGCTTTTGGGCGATTCTCATATCAGCTTCGTTTTGTTGAAGCTTGTTTTTTATTTGCATCGATTGCGTTGCCGAGGTTACACTTTCCAATTTTGTGGATTCGCCAGATTCATAACGCATCGAACTTGAACGGTTGAGATTGCCATATAGACTATCTTGACGCTGCAACAATTGTTTATTCTGCATTAAAAACACAACTCTGAAATAGGCAGCTTTTACATCCGCAATCAGGTCATTTTCTTCTATAACCTTTAGTTGTTCACTGCTACTAACTCTTGCTTTTGCGAGTTTAAACTGACTGGTATAAATTGTAGGAAAATTGATTCGCTGTGTAACTGCGTATTGGTTATCCTTTACCGTAGGCGTATTAAATTCGCCATTTTGATATGAAAATTCTGTTCTGGGAATAGTTATAGCACCGTATCTTCCTTTTTCTTCAACCTCTATTTCATATTGAGCAATCTTAATACGGTTATTGTTCTGAAGTGCCATTTCAATAGCCTGCTGCAAAGTAACTTCACGTTCTTGCACCATACTTGTTTCTTGTGCTTGTAGCTGCATTGCCGGAAAGAATAGGCCACCAATCACGATTAAAGTGGTAATATTTTTCTTACTTCTAAAATTGAATTTAGCCTTTCTATCAGTAAAATAAATATACAAGACTGGAAGAACGATTAGCGTTAATGCAGTCGCCGTAATCAATCCACCAATAACTACAGTTGCCAATGGGCGCTGTACCTCTGCACCTGATGAATTTGACAATGCCATAGGTAAAAAACCTAAAGCAGCTACGGTAGCTGTCATTAACACGGGTCTCAATCTCACACGAGTTCCTTTAATGACGCGTTCGTAAATATCGCTTACACCTTCTTTATCAAGCCTGTTGAATTCTGCCACCAGTACGATTCCATTTAGAACTGCCACACCAAATAGGGCAATAAATCCAATTCCGGCTGAAATACTGAAAGGTAGGTCTCTTATGATTAGTGCAAAGACACCGCCAATAGCTGATAAAGGAATTGCCGTAAAAATGAGCAAACTTTGTTTCATCGAACCGAAAGTAAAAAACAGCAGTACTAAAATCAGCAACAATGCTATTGGTAAAGCAATCATTAACCGTTGATTAGCCTCTTGCAAGTTTTGAAATTGACCACCGTAGGTTACATAATAACCTGCTGGCATATCAACCTTCGAATTCATAATTTGCTTAATGTCCTCAATAATACTTTGTACATCCCTGTCACGCACGTTGAAGCCGACAATTATTCGACGCTTTGCGTTGTCACGTTGAATTTGTACAGGTCCTGGTTCAAATGAAATGTTAGCCACCTGACTTAATGGAATTTGATTTCCCTGTGGTGTACTTACATACAAATTTTGTACATCGCTAATATCGGTTCGATAGTTCTTGTCCAACCGCACAACAAGGTCAAATCTACGTTCCCCTTCATAAACAAGTCCTGCCGAAGTACCCGCAAACGCAGTTTCGATAGCATTGTTTACATCCTCGATGTTCATTCCGTATTGAGAAATCTTATCACGGTTCATTTGGATATTAATCTGTGGTAGTCCAGTCACTTCTTCAACATACAAATCTTCAACACCTTCTACCGATTTTATTTTGCTCCCAACATTACCAGCCAAATCTGAAAGAATATTAAGGTCTTCACCATAAATTTTGATGACAACGTCCTGTTTTGCACCTGTTAAAAGTTCGTTGAAACGCATTTGTATGGGTTGTTGAAAACTAAAAGTAGCATTAGGGATAATGGACAGAGATTCTTTCATCACTGCTGCCAGTTCTTCTCTTCCGCTAGCTTTTGTCCATTCCGCTTTTGGACTTAAAATAACCATCATATCTCCTGCTTCAATGGGCATCGGGTCTGTGGGGATTTCCCCTGAACCAATCTTGTTTACAACTTGCTTCACTTCATCTGGATATTCACGTAATAATATGGTCTGCGCCTTTTGAGAAACATCAATCATCTGGTCGATGGAACTTCCTACAGGGACTCGTGTTTCAACCGCAAAATCCCCTTCGTCTAATTGGGGAATAAACTCACCACCCATATTGGCAAAAACTATTAGCGTTATAACAAATAATCCTATTGCCAATCCAAGTACCAATAGTTTTGTGCGCAAGGCAGCTTCTAAAATAGGTTGGTACATACGCTGAAAGAAATCCATCATTTTATCGGAAAAATTCCGTTTATGTTCCGTTTTGCGACCCAGTGCAAGGGCAGACATCATTGGAACATAGGTAAGCGATAATATCAATGCTCCAAGAATAGCGAACATTACCGTTTGTGCCATTGGATGGAACATTTTTCCTGCAACTCCGCTCAAAGCCAAAATAGGCACATAAACTATTAGAATTATGATTTGCCCAAAGGCAGCGGAATTCATCATTTTTCCAGCAGAGTGTCTTACCTCGGTATCCATTTGTTTGGATGATAGCTTTTCAACGCCTGCGTACTTCTTTTTACTGGTATGAATTCCAAACATCACAGATTCAACAACTATTACCGCCCCATCTACAATAAGACCAAAATCTATGGCGCCCAAACTCATTAGGTTTCCGGATACTCCAAAAAGGTTCATCATCGCGATTGCGAAAAGCATTGAAAGCGGAATGACCGAAGCCACTATCAAACCACCTCTTAAATTTCCAAGAAAGAGGATTAGTACAAAAATTACTATCAACGCACCTTCCGTAAGATTAGTTGTTACAGTGCCTATTGCACGATCCACCAAACCTTTCCTATCCAAATAGGGTTCAATGGTTACTCCTTCGGGCAAAGTTTCTTTAATCTGTTCAATTTTAGCTTTTACATCATTGATAACTGCGGAAGAGTTTGCTCCCTTTAGCATCATTACAATTCCTGTAACAACTTCGCCTTCACCATTTCGCGTAGCCGCTCCATAGCGCACACCGTGACCAAATTGTACTTTGGCAACATCCCTTACAAGTACTGGTGTGCCGTTATTTACTTTAACAGCTATTTTTTCCAATTCTTGTAAATTGTTAACCAGACCTTCGCTCCGAATAAAATAGGCGTTAGGACCTTTATCAATATAAGCGCCACCCGTGTTTTGATTGTTTTTTTCCAGAGCGGTAAAAATATCTTCAATAGTAACATTCATACTTTGAAGTTTATCTGGGTCTATGGCAATTTCATATTGTTTCACTAACCCACCGAAACCACTCACTTCTGCAACTCCAGGTGTTCCCAATAGTTGTCTTTTTATAATCCAGTCTTGTATAGTTCTTAATTCGGTAGCATCATACTTATCTTCATATCCTTTTTCGGTATGAATTACATATTGATAAATTTCACCCAACCCTGTAGTTACGGGTCCCATTTCAGGTTTTCCGATGCCTTCAGGAATATCTTTGGCAGCCTGCGTTAATCGCTCTTGAACTTGCTGCCTTGCCCAATATAAGTCTACACTTTCCTCAAAAACAATAGTTACTATAGAAAGCCCGAATCGAGAAAAGGAACGCATCTCCTTAATACCAGGAATACTAACCATTGTTTGCTCTACGGGAAACGTAACTAATTGTTCTACTTCTTGTGCCGCTAAAGTGGGTGATATGGTAATAACCATAACTTGATTGTCTGTGATGTCTGGAACTGCATCAATGGGTAGCTGTGTTAGCGAATATGAGCCCCATCCAATAAGTGCCAGCGTAAATAATCCGATAACAAGTTTGTTGTTTATCGAAAATGCAATGATTTTGTCTAACATTATATTTAAAATATTTTTAAGTCGTAAATAATAAAAATGAAAATACCATACAGGCTATCTATGGATTTGAGTCATACAAAACCAATGATTAATTCTTGAAAAATAAATATGGTAAAATGGTAATTAAAGCGAAGCTCGCTATTACCAAAGCATAATAAATTTGCAGATACTATTAATGTATCTGTCTAATTTTATTAAACTAAAGTGGGGTTAACAGGTAGGTGGGCCTCTTGAGTCAAGGGATGAGAGATAAGAATTGAAATAATTATTGGGCGGATAATAAACAGGCTGTTTACTATTTTGCCTATATTCAACTGAAAAAACTCCTTTAGTTTCAGCAACACTCTTAGGAACATCCTTGTCAACAAAGGTCTTTTTCTCGATTGTATTTCTTTCAAGTAAGACTATATCGTTGGACACCGTGGAATGGGTATGCATATCCATAACAAACCCAAAAAATCCATAAGAGGAATCTTCTTTCTCTTGGGAACTATTATCGTGATGATTGTCCTCGTCAGTATGGGCAATATCTAAATGGGAATGAAAATCCTCGTGCTGATGGTGCAAATGCGGAAAAACCTGATGCAGCATCATTAGGCTAAACAAGCCTAAAAAGAAAAATGCCGCTATTTTATTTGGTTTTTGCATTAATCACAAAGATACTAATATTTTTTATTTGTGAAAATTAGCGTTCAACTAAGTTAATTAATAATTTTTCAGACAGCTTTAGAAAAAAGAAAAAATCCAGTTTAAGGTACTGGATGAACCTTTTGGCTTTATGCCATTGCATAGACTTCGTCGAACAGTTTTTTATCCAACCGTTCTTGTTGGCCAAAGCTTTTCTTCAAAACATTATGAAGTACTGAATTAAACGCATTGTAACCTAACCAAAGATTTGGTTCTTCATTGAGCAACAAGGCTTCATAGTTTAAGATTTCGATGACCTCACGAGATTTTTTCGACGGGTCGCTGTTCTTGTCGCTACATTCATATCTGAACAATTTCGTTCTGTCAAGAATTGCCTTAACAAATTCTTGTGTATCGATGATTTTAAATTCCTTCATCTTGTCGAATTTCTCTGTAATGGTGTAGAATTCATTATCCAGAAATTTATCGAATAAATTGTTCAGCCTCGGCATAATCAAGTGCGTATTGTTCTTACTGTGCTTTATGGAAAACTCGATTTCTGCTTGTGACACGTGCAGACCATTTGAGCACACTTCTCTATAAAACCCGAAGTGACCAGAGGTTTTTTCACTTCCGTCATACGAGTTTTTGAACCGAAGCATCGGCAATATCAAGTCCTTATGGTTCTTGACTGTAAACTGGCTTTTGTCGTCGATAATAAAGTCGGTAATAAACGACCTGTCATTTTTATTGATGGTGCGTTTGTGGAAATTCAGCTGTGCGTCGGTCAGCATTTCTTCAGCTTTCCTAAAGAACAGTTGGTTCGGAATGTGGCCATAGCTGTTCGATACCACGTTAACGATTTTGCCATTAGAGATTATGGCATTTTCAAGCCCTCTTCGGGATTCCATCTGTGTCAGACTTTTTAAGGATTTCATTTCTGATGGAACGAAGATTTCATCCTGTTGCAAATTTTGTAAATACATAGCTTTTGAATTTAGATTAAACAATATTTGAGCAGTACCCAAACGGAAGCTAAAATCTCAGCTCAAAAGGAAACGGAATAAATAAGCGTAGGATGTTGCGTTGGCTTTATGCCGTAGTCTTTTGATGGGTGTATTTTACGAGTTTACCTTTGCGCTAACTATTGATTGATAACCACTTCCTTGTAAATACATCTTTTAAAAAACTATCATAAAAAAGAAAAAGGGCCAGCACGAATGCCGACCCTTTCTCAAACAACAAAAGCTAATCGTTGAGTTCCTGAATTTGATTTTCAAGAACTGTGATGCGCTCTTTCAAACGTGCTTCACGCTTGTCTCTCTTTTCGGCATATTCTTTTTCAATGCCGGCAATCTTGGATTTGTAATATCCTTGCATTGCGTTGTAGAATGAAATGTTCGTCAGATTATTGACGTGATTGCTTTCGCCAAAATGCACTTGCTTTGTGAGCATATAGCGTATCAACTTGTGAAAGATTTCCTTCTTGAACTTCTTCTTGAAATTTTCGACCATTTCAACTTTGGTCATCTTTGAAGTGTCGCCCAAGAACTTTGAGAAATACTTTTGTTGGCTCATATAGTCCACATTATTCTCAAATAGCGATATCGAGAATGCCACCATTTCATCTGTTGAAAGTGTCTTCTTCGTATCGATATATTTCGTCTCACGAATCATCTGAGCAACTTCTTCAAACTGCTTGTTGTTCTCTATTTGCTTCTTACGAATTTCCCTTTCGTTGATTTTAACGATTTGTTCTTCGGGTGTACAATCTGCCATTTTTCTGTTGGCCAATGGTGCGGAATATTCCGTAGAATCGTTCTTTGATTTTTCAACAATCTTTACAAAGACCTCTTTATTACTGTACGTCTCAGGATGGAACAAGATGCCATTGTTAAACCCATTTTCTTTTGCTGAATTATATTTCACAAATTCTTCATCATAGTCCTGTTTTGCTTCTTCAAGTTCAGCTTTCAATTGTTCTTCAGAATAATCATAGTGTTGATATTCTATCTTAATATCCTCGATTGTTGGCTCAATCGGATTCTCGATAATTTCAACATCATCCAGCAAATAGACTTTCAAACCGTTCTTTTCCAATTGTGAAATAATCAGCTGATTGTTTTCCTCGTCTGCCCAATACTGTCGTATTTCAGGGATTAAAAGGATATTCTCTTTCTTGGACTTTCCAATCAGGTTCAAGAACGATTTACTTTTCTTAGTTTCAAAACAGGCTGCTTTTGTACAGACCATTTTACCTTCGCCAAACAGATTGCCTTGATTGGCTGCATTGAACGGACATTCTATACAAGACCCTGCTTTCGGAACTAATTTTTTGTCATTTACATCAAAAGCTGCTTTTTCCAAATCATAGGTCTGGTCTTTAATCATCCTGTTTATCTGATGTGCATTAAAATCTTCGCCCATCGTTTCCAACATCATCTGCTGTTCTTCCGGTTCAAAGAGCGCTACACCAACACCCAAGGAAATCGTCATTTCGCCATTGCGGACAAAGTGTTTGAAACCGTCAATCAATCCAGCCAGTTTAAGTCGCTGTCTGATGAAGTTATCCGTTCTTCCCAATCGCTTCGCAATTTCGGTAGGTGCATATTTCTCACTTAGGTAAGCAATTGCCTCAGCTTCTTCGGTCGGTTCGACATCCTGCCTTTGCAGGTTTTCGATGATTTGAACTTCCAGAACATCATTGTTCTCATAAGTTTTTACTATACAGGGTACAGTTTTCTTTCCTGCTAATTTACTTGCACGATATCGGCGTTCGCCCATTACGATAATGTAATGGCCATTTAGTTGCCTTACCGTGATTGGTTGCAAAACACCGTGCTTTTCGATACTCTCGGAAAGCTGCTTTAACGCATCCTCGTTAAAAGTCTTTCTCGGCTGTTCAAGGTCAGGCTTGATTTTACCCAATGGTAAGTTCTGAATTTGAAGTACGGATGTTTTCTTTCCGTTTACTTCTTTCTTGGCAGTAGATTTCGCTCTACTGCGCTTCTTTGTGGTACTCGCTTTTGTTGTCATAATACTCAAATTTTTGATTAAACAATATTTGAGCAGAAACCAAACGGAAGATAAAATCTTGGCTCAAAAGGAAACGGAATAAATGAGTAGTGGAAGAAGCGTTGGCTTTATGCCGTAGTCTTTTGATGGAAGTATTTTACGAGTTTAAATTGCGTGTATATTGTATGATAATACACTCTATATTTTATTAAAATAATTTACTGGAAAAGCAAAAAAGTTATAAAGTTTGAATTAACATATTAAGTTTTGTTTATTAATGGTCTATTACTTATTGGAATCAATCACACTACCACAGGTTAACATTGCATCACCATAGTATGGATTTCTAATTTCTTCTTCAGCACTCAACCAAACTGCACCTTTATTGTTGTTTGCCATCGGGCATTTTTGGACATAGTAATTTGTTGAGTTTTCTATGTTCATAGTAATAGGTACGATATTCTTGTTTAGAATGACAAAGTGAGCACGCTGGTTTTCCAGATTGTCGTTTGTGGCGATAGCATCCAGCATCTCAATACTTTTGGTAAGATGTTGCTTTTCCATCTTGCCTAAATCTGATGTAGAAATTTCCTTTAATTTCTTTGATGTCGCTTTCGCGAAAGTGGAAACCTGACCAGCATCGCTTTCTACCAATGCATCTTTCATTTTGAGATACGACGGTAATGCTTCATTAAATGCAGAACTAAAACTGTTACTGAAACTCATTTCCATATCGCCCATCATAGCTGATTCGTCCTGCATCATTTGCTGATTCATCATTGATTTTTTACCCTGTAATTGTGCTGCTGCATCTACCGTGAACGTTCCATTGGTAACAATTTCATCGCCGTTATTTAATCCAGCCGATAATTGGTAAGTTTCGCCAGAGCGATTGCCCAAGGTTACTTCGCGCATTTCAAATACAGGCTCGTTAGGATTGGTTTTCACATATACCAATGAGCGCTCGCCCGTCCATAGTACAGCACTTGCAGGAACAGAAAGTGTATTTTCCAGAGTTTGTGTTGCCCCTTCAACCTTACCCGTCACAAACATTCCTGGCTTAAATAGGTCATCTCTATTTTGCAGAGTCGCACGTACTGTTACCGTTCGTGTGGTATTGTTTAAAACAGGATCAATAAAAGAAATAGTGCCTTCAAATTCCTTATTGGGATAAGCATTGGTCGTGATATTGATTTTTTGCCCCACATTGAACTGTGATAGCTGATTTTCATAAGCATCAAATTCTGCCCAAACCGAATTAAGATTGCTCAACTTCACAATAGGCTGTCCTTGATTTACATAATCGCCCTGTGCTGCCATTACTTCTGATACCGTTCCGGAAACCGTTGCATAAATGGGGAAGTTTTCGCGAACTGTTCCACTTTCTTCTATAGCATTGATTTGAGTGTCTGAAAGTTTCCAGTTTTTGAGTTTGTTTCGCACGGCATTATATAAAGCCGGTTGTGATGCTTTGAGTGATGCTGCGGTAATCAGTTCCTGCTGTGCCGCTACAAGGTCTGGTGCGTAAATGGTAGCCAATAGCTGACCACGGTTTACTTGCTGCCCTTCATAGTTAACATTGAGGCGTTCTATTCTACCCTTGAAATAACTGGCTTGCACCGTATTGTTTTCTTCATTAGCTGCAATTTTGCCTGAAAGCGATATCATACCATCATCATCGCTGGCTTGGGCATTCCCTACGATAGTGGTTTGGATATTTGCCAACGCCATTGCGTTTTCGGTCATTTTTATCTCATTCATTGCGAGACCGTCAGCACTTGATTCGGCAGGTATCAAGTCCATTCCACATATTGGGCAATCCCCAGCTTCGGGTTGCATAATTTGTGGATGCATTGAGCACGTCCACATCTGGTCTGCACTCTCACCAGAGTGGTCGTGTTGGTCCGACATATCGGACAAGTCTTTTACCGCTTGTTCATCATTTCCTGACCCACCAAATATGAGCCACCCTCCTAATAAGCCTACTGTAAGAGCAAGGCCTATAAATATTACATTCTTTTTCATCTGATTTAATTTATATTTGCCCATATGACCACCTAAATAATTGTTTGTCTTAAGTATTGTTACGGACAACTTTAATTTTAAAAGAGTAAGTACAATTATTATTCCTCTATTTGGTTTTCTAATCTGTAAATAATCTTTTTCATTTGTGCAATCTCTCGTAACTGGGCCTCTATTATTTCTTCAGCAAGTTTTTTGGCTTCTGGGTCTTTTATATCTGCTCTTTTACTCGTTAAGATAGCAATAGAATGGTGTGGAATCATTGCTTTCATCCAGAGTACGTCACCTACTGTTGATTTTTGTTCGCGTACCAGTCCCAATGCACTGACAAAGAGAATTAAACTCCCCAAATAAATGGCTATGTTTTTTTTCTTGTTCTTGTACATATTTAGCATTAATGATAACATAATTAAAGCCATCGCAGCTATACCGAGACAAACCATATAAAATCTTGTAAGGCTAAACCAAACGTGGTCCCATTCATAGGTATTAAGGTACATCGTGATGTACATTGCTATAAATGAAAGTCCTAGCATAGCCATAAACTTACCATAATTGTTTTTCTTCATTCCGTCGTGTGTGTTTTCTTTTGAATCCATTGTTTTTGGTTTTTAAGTTATTATCTATTTAATCTTCTTTTTTAATTTTCTGATTGATGGGGAACTGATATACCATAGTATAAAACCACTTAAGACCGTTATCAACCCCAAAAGCGAAAATGCCCTTAACAACAACGTGTTGAAATTATCCCTTCCCTGATAATCCATTGTATGGGTCATCCAAAGGAAATCAAACCAGCGCCAATCCCTGTGTCTCACCGTTTGAAAAGCGCCATTCTCAACCGCCACATAGGCTTTTTAAATTTTGTCGTGTCTCATACGAAACTTCATAAGCTGGAAGTGGGCGACCGCGATATTCGTGATGTGGCCCTACAGAATCGACTAATTGAATTTTTGCTATTTCTAAATCGTTCAGCATATACCTATTCGCCACCTGTTGTGCTTCTTCTTTAGTGACAGCTTTTTTTTCATCTCCCGTTTTGGCATTATAAAGTGTGGTCTCGTTTATCCAATAATAAGGCTCTTTAGCTATTTCCAATAATTCCAAAGTTTGAATGGGCTGCAAAGTTTTAAGTTGAGCAGTTCCCATTAAATTCTTGAAAGAAGCTTGTTTAGGTTTTTCTTTCTTGAATTGGTCACCGTGAATTTCATCAATATCTGTCCAACTGAAATACATTCCGCTAATCGTCCACATCAAGAACTGGATACCTAAAAAGATACCCAAGTAGCGGTGCGCTTTTCTAATCCATTTCGCTGTTTTTCTGTTGACCATATTACTTTATTTCAAAGGGAAATTCAATTGTGACTTTTTCCCAACTCATTGAGATTGTTCCGGAAGTCTCAGTTGTTTTATCTACTTTATACTCTAAATGTTCTTTAATTTCTTCGGAAATTTTAGGTGTCACTTTAAATCGTAATACATCATCTTTTTCAGTATAGTCGTCCTTACCGTGTTGGTTCCAATTCCTGTTAAAAATGACAGTCCATTCTTCTTGATTCGGAATTACAAAAAACCCATATTTCCCAGCTTTCAATTCCTTGCCATCAATTTCTAAATCCTTATTCGTTTCCAACCAAGTAGCCATATGAGCGCCTGCTTGCCAGACTTGGTCATAAGCCAACAGTCCACCAAAAATGATTCTATTCCTTACACCTGGCGACGAATAATCGATATGAATATGAGCATCGCCGATCATTGCGATTGTTTCGGAATGCGGACTTAATGGCTTTTTCTTGTCTGCTTCAGCGGTTTGAGAAACTGTTTCTACCTCTTCCGTCACAATTTCTTTGGTCTTTATAACTTCTTGTTTGCAAGAAGAAAGTATCATTAGGATAAGTATGTAATAAAGTATTTTCATAGATCAAGGTTAGTTAATGGTTTTTGTTCTTAATCGAAGCGCATTGAGAATTACCGATACGGAACTGAAGCTCATCGCCAAGGCGGCAATCATAGGCGATAATAGAATTCCGAAGAAGGGATAAAGTACACCTGCGGCAATCGGTACACCCAAGGTATTGTATATAAATGCAAAAAAGAGGTTTTGCTTGATATTGCGCATTACTTTATGGCTTAAGTTTCTCGCTTTTACAATCCCTTGCAAATCGCCTTTTACCAATGTTATCATTGCGCTTTCTATCGCTACATCCGTTCCTGTTCCCATAGCAATTCCTACATCACTTTTAGCCAATGCAGGGGCATCGTTGATGCCATCGCCTGCCATAGCGACTACTTTTCCGTTTTCTTGTAGTTTTTCTACTTCTTTGAGTTTGTCTTCTGGTAACATACTGGCTTTAAAATCTGCCAAGTTTAATTCTGATGCTACGGCTTGTGCTGTTTCGTGGTTATCGCCAGTTAGCATTATCACATCGATGCCTTTATCTTGAAGTGCTTTAATAGCATTGGCACTTGTTTCTTTTATCTTATCTCCAATGACCACATAGCCAGCAACAGTTTTATCTATTGCCAAATAAGAAACTGTTTTGCCTTGTTTTTGATAGGTCTGCGCTTCGGTAATCATTTCTTTTGAAAGCGAAGCATTTGCATACTCCATCATTTTTGCATTTCCCAATGCAAGACTTTGTCCATTTACCTTACCTTCCACACCTTTTCCGGTTACCGCACTAAAGCCTTCAGTTTTTAAAAGTTCAGTTTTATTTTCCTTTCCATATTTTACGGTAGCTTCAGCCAGAGGATGCTCACTTGAACTGTTGAGGGAAGCGATAAGTTGAAGTATTTCGCTTTCGCGAAAGTGGTCTCCAAAAGCACCCATTTTCTCAACTGTTGGTTTTCCTTCTGTAATAGTTCCTGTTTTATCTACAATAAGGGTATCTACCTTGTCCATTTTCTCTAAAGCCTCGGCATTTTTTATGAGAACACCATTTTGCGCACCTTTACCCACACCAACCATTACAGACATCGGTGTAGCAAGTCCCAAAGCACACGGACAGGCGATAATCAATACGGCGATTGCATTGACCAAGGCATAAACATAGGCTGGTTCGGGTCCCCAAATTGCCCAAACACCGAATGTTACAGCAGCGATTATAACAACGATAGGCACGAAATATCCTGAAACCGTATCTGCCAGTTTTTGAATGGGTGCACGACTTCTACTGGCATCATTGACCATCTGTATAATTTGGGATAACAATGTGTCAGAACCAACTTTTTCAGCTTTCATCAAAAAGGATTGATTGCCATTGATAGTTCCGCTACTTACTTTATCGTCTATTGCTTTGTTTACAGGAATAGGTTCGCCTGTAATCATCGATTCATCTACCGTAGTGCTTCCTTCTGTAATCACACCATCCACAGGAATTTTATCCCCTGGCTTCACACGTAAAATGTCACCTTTTTCTATCTGGTCGATACTGACTTCTTCTTCATTGCCATCTACAACTTTTATGGCTTTATTAGGTGCTAATTTCAACAGCTCTTTTACTGCGCTGTTGGTTTTGCTATGGGCTCGGGCTTCGAGTACTTGGCCCAGTAATACCAACGTTAAGATTACGGTGGTAGCTTCATAGTAAACAAATACGGTTCCTGAATTGGTTTTGAATTGGGTTGGGAAAATATCAGGAAACAACATACCAAAGACACTGAATAGCCAAGCTACCCCTGTGCCAATTCCAATAAGGGTAAACATATTAAGATTCCACGTCTTGATGCTACGGTACGCTCGCTCATAAAACATCCAGGTGGCATAAAAAACAACTGGTAGAGATAAACCGAATTGAATCCAATTCCAATATTCTATCTCTAATAAATTTTCCAATGGGTTACTGGTCAACATTTCGGACATTGCAATGATAAAAATGGGCAATGTAAAAGCAACCGCTACCCAAAACTTTTTCAACAGTTTTTTATAGGTTTTTTCCTCTGCGGACAAATCGGGTTCCATAGGCACCAAATCCATTCCACAGATAGGGCAATCGCCCGGTTGATCACGAACGATTTCTGGATGCATTGGGCAAGTATATTGCGTTTCAGAAGTCGCCGTTAGGTTCACTTCTTCGACCAAGTCCATTCCGCAAACGGGACAGTCGCCTGACTTATCATAAGTTTTGTCACCTTCGCAATGCATCGGGCAATAGAACGTCCCCGTCCCTTTACCCTTGGGTTTCTCAACTTTTTTCTCATCGAGGGTATGATGATGTTCCCCATTTTTATGAATGCTATATTGTTCACCATCGGCTTTAAGCGCCTCTTGAAATTTTTCTATAGGAATATGGGATTCCATTTCTATGGTCGCTTCGGCTTTTTCCAAATCGACAGCTACACTGGTAACACCTTTAACTTTAGAGAGTGTTTCTTCTACGTGCGTTCTACAACCATTACAGGTCATTCCGTGTACTTGATATTTGTGTTTCATAGTTATTGTATAAATAATTTTATAATCAATCCACCTGCCAACCATACATAACTTATATAGGCTGCATATTTCAAAATCGTTTCCAACAAAGGACTTTTAGGTGCCATTTCGCTCATTGAGTGTTGTACATCCTTTCTTTTAAAAAATCCCAAGTAAATCAGATATCCTGATATTGCGAGTAAAGCTATGTTAAGATAGAATGTATAGTTAATCTTAAAATATGCGCTGTCTTGAATTTTAACCTGTGATGGGTCTGGCAACATACCCAACAAATCGAAAGAATAATGCAAAACCAAGGATGTTCCTATAAGTGCAGTAAACAATAGGAACAAAATAAAGAGCGACATTTTCCATCCGTAATACTTGGCGTTGATGCGCAAAACCGGAAAGACCACCAAATCACTAAATACAAAGGCCATAGCGCCAGCAAAACTTACGCCCTTACCAAATAGTAATGCCGCCAATGGTATGTTACCCATAGAACCGATAAAAGTCAAAAATGCAACAACCGGTCCTACAATGATATGTTCCAATATTTCAAGAAAAGTAAAGTCTGTATTACCCTGACCACTATTGATAAACAGCGTTTGGAAGAACGAATCTGGGACAAAAGCCGCTACGATTCCTGCAATTGTAAAGCCAACGGTAACGTCCTTCCATACCATCTGCCATTCCATTTTATATTTCTTACCAACCTTTGCCCAGCTATCTTCTTTCTTGATTTGTTTTTGCCAATCTTTGGAATCATCCATTAAATCGTCATCTTCGTTCTCTAAATTCTTGCGCGCTTTTTCTATTAGCTTTTTAGGATTGATTATTCGTATAAGAATCCACGAAATAAGAATTAAAAGAATTCCACCTACATATTCCCCAACAACGAACTGCCATCCTAAAAAGATTGAAATAAGAATACCCAGTTCAATGACCAAGTTGGTCGATGCAAGCAAGAAAGCAACGGAAGACACAAAGCTTGCACCTTTTTTAAAGATTGACTTTGTTCCCGCTAATGCTGAAAAGCTACACGAGCTGCTTATAAAACCAAAAAACGTGCCTAAGAGTACACTTTTACCTTCACTCTCGTTCATTGTTTTTTGCATCCGCTTTTCGGTTACAAAAATCTGTATCATACTACTGATGATATAGCCCAAAATAAATGCCCACAATGCCATCCAGAAAAATCCGGTAGTCGTGTATGCGGCTTCGCCCCATTGTTTTAAGAATTCGCTCACAGTTTAAATTTTATTTTACATTTCTGGATGATGAATGTGTTTTTACTATCTGCCATTTGTCATCTATTTTCTTTAAGATAGAAGTTGCCACCCCTTTTTTCTTTATCGTTCTACTATTGCCTTCATCATCTGGGTTGAGAACGATAGTGTAGATATAGGTTTCGGTAGTAAAGGCGTAGGGCAAGTCTACTTCTGCATCAATTTCATAATCTGAAAATTCAAACTTCTTGAAATGACCTAATTCTGGCCCTAAATGATGTTCTATATAGTGTGCGTATGAGCCTTCAACACCGCCAGATTCAAAAACTTCTGAGTCTTTTGTAAACAACTCAAAGGTGCCTTCAGTCGTCAGGTTTTGCAACGCATCCTTATAGGTTTTCATTACTTTTAGAACAGCTTCTTTCTCGGTGCCTAAATCTACATTTTGGCTAAACATTTGGCCTGTGGCAAACGTAAGTAGCATTAGGATTGTTGTTAATTTTAGAGTTTTCATAATTTTAGTTATTAAGGGTTATTTATTTACTCGGATTCTATTCACGTTTGCGATTCCAAATACAAGGACAAAAAATCTGAGGGCCACCTCAAATGCCGCCAAGGTTTTAGCTGTAACCGTTATCGGGATTATATCGCCGTAGCCTACAGATGAAAATGTAATTAGACTGAAATAGGACATATCGAAAAATACCAACAGCCCGTTATATCCCGAACTATTATTTATCTTGAAATGAGTAGAATCAAAAAAATGTAATGCTGTATAGTCTATAGCGAATGAAAGTACAATCAGGACAATTAAAAATCCGAATAACACTAAAACGTGGCTCAGCAAATGGCTCTGTGCGATAATTTTCATTAATTGATTAAAGGATAAGGCTATGATAAATCCTATCTTTATTAGTGTTATGGCCAATAGTATAATCACGGCGTAAGTAGCATTAATATTAGGCAAGACATACAGCCCGATAGCCGTAGCAATAAGCACTACCAATAGTACGTACTTTGAACTATTGAAAAGTTGCCCATAAAAGGCAGCCGTGGTTTCTATGTCCTTTTTGTCACTCATTGTTTTGAGGGTTTTATAAAAATTTCTTCATATGTCTTTGTCTCAGTTTCGTTTATTAATTTTTCTATGTTTTCACATTAACTTTTATAAATTACAATTAGTTGCCAGTTAATTTTAATACTAAAGTCCCAAGAACTATGCTGGCTATGATAGCGTACACGATATAATTAAACCACTTTTTTAACGGGTTTTTGATCTGTGCTTTGCTATTACCTGTATTGCAACAATCTTTCATTACCTATTTATTTTTCAGTTTTCTTTAATGAAGCTGAAACCCTAAATTTATACTTGATAATGAGAGGCGAACTGGTATTAACCAATCAACCATTTCAAATGTTCACCTCCCAAAATCAAGTACTCTTCACTAAACTTCTCTTTTTCAAAAGTTTTAAATTGCCTGACATAGGAAGAGAGATGTTATTATTTTAGGAATTTAATCCCTCTCCCTTGTGCAGGCTGCTACTAACTAAATCAACTTTTCTTTTTCACATTATCTATTGTGCCTAATTAAGAGAAAGGGCTTCACTAACCAACCAAAAAGTATATGCCCTCTCTCTTATTAGGACTTAAATTTTTGCCTGGCCTGGGAAGGAACTAACACTAACCATCATCTATTTTTCCTTCCCACGACAGGACTTAAGGACTATTCAAGATATTCCGGACATCTTATGTATTCTGTTAACTAATAAAGCAGAACAACAAAAAATGCTTAGGGAAGGGATTACCTACTGAATAGTCTTTTGTACTTTGCCGCATTTAAGCATTCTACTGCCATAATATGGGTTTCTTATCTCGTTGTTTGTACTTAACCAAGCACTACCCTTATCGTACATAGGGCAAAATTGTTGGTAAAGTGTGTTCTTTGTTCCTGTAATCGCCACCATATCCGTTATATCTTTGCTCAATGTTTTAAAATGTTCCCTTTGATGGTCAATAGCACTTTCAGCAATATGTTCTGCGTGTTCTGTAGCATCTTCTATAATATCGACCAATTCTTCTTGCTGTTCTTTGGTATAGCTACTGGTATCAAAGGCTTTAAGAGAAGCTACCAATTTTGTACCTTCTTGGGCTGCCTTTTTGGTATCGTCTGCCACCAAGGCATTCTTTAGACTGAAGTAATCATTTAAAATTGCTTCTGCTTTTGCAACACTGTTCATATCCATCATTTTACCGTGGTCCATTTTATGGTCCATCTTCATTTTTTCCTTTTCCTGTGCATTGATAAAAGAAACTGCCAACAATAACATAGTGGCTATACTCATTTTTAACTTTTTCATCTTTTTATTTTTTAATTATTTATAAGCTATTTTTTAATTGTGTTACCCAATTGATTATTTCTTCTGCCTCTGCTTCTGAAAACTTTGCGTCTCTATGAATGAAGGTATAAGAATCTAAAGGCATTTCGCCATTTTCAATCTGTTTAATGATAGACCTTAGCTTACTGGTCTTTCTTCGGGTTGATAGTGAATCCCATTCGTTGAAATTTAGTTCGGCCTTGCCTTCTTTAATATGGTCTTCCAAAAACCAAGCAACAGGCTGAACTTTATTATACCAAGGGTATTGCGTATTATTACTGTGACAATCATAGCAGGATACCTGTAACTTGTTTTGAATGTTCTCTGGAACATTATTAACCAACATAAAATCAGTTTCGGGTACCATATCACTTTGGTTGCGTGTTGTGGGTATAAACTGAATCCCCACAAACGCTACCAATAACACTACCGCTATGATTTTTACTACTTTCATTTAGTTGATTTCTCGCTGTACTTCGCCACAGGTTAACATTTTGCTACCGTAGTAAGGATTGCGTACTTCCTCTTTAGTACTTAACCACGCCGTTCCGCCATCATACATAGGGCAAAACTGCTCGTAGAGTTTCATCTCTGTACCTGTTATAGCAACCATATCTATAACATCTTTACTTAAAACTTTAAAGTGCTCTCGCTGATGTGCTATATCACTTTCTGAAATGTGTTCTGCGTGTTCAATTGCATCTTCCATAATATCCTTGAGATCCTGTTGTTCACTATCTGAATAGCTGGATGCATCAAAACTTCCTAAAGTACTTGCAAGCGTTGCGCCCAATTCTTTTGCCTTATCATTGTCATCGCCTACAAGAGCATCTTTCAAGTTGAAGTAATCTTTCAGGATTGCTTCTGCTTTTGCATCTTGATTGTCACTCATTGACATATCGTCTTTGTCATCCATAGGCTCTTGGTACATCTCGTTGCTCATTGGTGCTGCCGGTTCATTTTTACTTCCGTCTTTACAAGAAGTAACACTAACTAAAGCTATAGCGATTATGGGTATAATTAATTTTTGTTTAATAGTTTTCATCTTTGTTTATTTAAGGGTTATTTATTAATAGTTTTTTTTACCGACCCACATTTCAACATTTTATCTCCGAAATAGGGATTGGTTATTTCTTTAACATCGGCATACCAAAAGGCACCTTCATTGTTAAATGCCATTGGGCAGAATTTTTTGTATATGGTTCCTTCAGATAGTGCATCTTCAAACATTGGCCCTGCCTTTTCGGTAAATTGTGCGAACAATTCTCTCAGGGTTTCAATGTCCTCAGTATTGGCCATATCTTGCGCTAAATTTTTCATCTCCATTCTTTCTTCGCCAAAAGAGGCAGCCATATCCTTACTTATGGATCTTGCCTTTTCTGCATCTTCTCTTACAAGTGCCATCTTGATTTCAAGATAATTATGCCATACTTTTCCCGTCATTCCGTCAATAAAACCTTGGTCTGCGATATCTGCGGTTTTTTTCTTGGCCGCCTTCACCTCTTCAGGGGTGTTAATTTCTACGGATTGTTTTTCCTTACAGCTTACAATTGCAATGAGTGCAAGGGTTAGAATTGAAGTTTTTAATAGTGTTTTCATTGTTTTTGAGTTAAATTATTATTCTATAGTTTAAAATGTTTTGGACCTAAATGGTCTAAGATTCCTTTTAAATCTTGTCCTACGCTTTTTGCTATTTCTTCTATTTCAGATTTGTCAGAGATGGCCCAAGTTGTCTCAACGTCTTCAATAGAAACCTCGATTAAAGAAGCATCATCGATTACTTTGATGCTAATTTTACAAGGCACGAGTGAGGTCATTTGGATATCGTTGGACAGTAAGTTGGCAGCCGTTTCTTTATGACAAACCATCATAATTATTAGGTGAGACATATCGATGTCAAAGTCCTTCAGATAGTCCTTAACATCCATTTCTCCGATGATGTCAAATCCTTTGTCCTTTAAAACATCTCTTAACTGTGTTAGTGCCTCATCAAAAGTTATGGAACCGTAGCGTCTAACAATACTGTAAGATGTGTTTCGGCTCTCAGTATAATTCTGACTATGCAATCTTTGTTTTTTGTCCTCGCTATTTCCCATAACTCTTCTGTTTTATTAGCTGTATTTGTTTTTTTAATTCTTTATTCAATTTCTTTGAACTTTCAGTTGGTATATTTCACAATTCGAGTAAGATTTTTAAAAATTTTAACTACCAAAATTTTACTTTTTTCTTCTTCCAGAAATAAGAAAAATCACCCATACAAGAATGGCTATACCAATTATCCAATACAATAGCATCATAATTTTATTCTTTTTTTGTTAAACATTTATTTTTTTATTCTTTGATATCAATCATAATTTCTCATTCATTTTCATTTGATTTTCTTCATTTTTATTTTTCAAGAACCATTTTTCACCTAAAAAAATCAATACTATCAGTATTGCGGCTACAATTAAGACCAATAGGTCACTAGAAGCCTTTATCCATAAGAATGCGGCCAAAACAATACAATCCAATAATATTGCTGTATATAGAATAGAGGCACGGGCGTTTATGTCTTTTCTCATATTTTTAAGTACGCCCCAGTGAATTCCTATATCCATAATTAGATAGAAAATAGCACCTAATGATGCAATTCTTGTAAGGTCAAAAAGAATGGTCATTGTGAGCGCCAATACCACAGTATAAATGAGCATATGTTTTTGCAACTTACCAGGTAAACCAAAATGTTTATGGGGAATTAGATTCATCTGAGTTAGCATTGTAGTCATCCTTGACACTGCAAAAATGCTTGCTACCACACCTGAAATAGTAGCTATGATTGCGATACCCACAGTGAACCATAATCCGTACTTTCCGAAAGCAGGCCTTGATGCCTCGGCCAATGAATAGTCCTTAGCTTTAATTATCTCTTCAATAGTAAGATTAGAAGAAACAGCGAATGCAACAAGTAGATATACCACGGTACAGATAACAAGTGAAATTATTATAGCACGTCCTACATTTTTATTGGGATTGGTGATTTCCTCTCCGCTATTTGTGATTGTAGTAAAGCCCTTATAAGCTAAAATTGAAAGAGCCAAGGCTCCTAAATAATTGGTAATAGGGTATTCTGTCAAACTTTCTGAAGGGACTACTTCAGAAAATGAAAATCCTGCCGCCCATAATCCACCAATGGCAAAAATTGCAATACCTCCAATTTTTAAAATAGCCATTGCAAAGGAAGATTTGCCAATGATATTGTTTCCAGAAATATTGATTAAAAACGCAACGATTAACAGCACTACCCCAAGGATAGGCACCCAAACACTATTGTCATTTATATCGAATAATTGAAGCGTGTACGAACCAAAAGTACGTGCTACCAAACTTTCATTAATGACCATTGAAAGTGCCATTAGCAGCGCTCCAGAAGCTGTTACCGCACCTTTGCCATATATCTTTTTTAGATAGGTAGCAATACCGCCAGCAGATGGATACGCATTGGAAAGTTTTACATACGTGTATGCACTAAATCCTGAAATGATAGCACCTACAAGAAAAGCATACGGAAACCATTGCCCTGATAACTCAGCTACCTGTCCTAACAAAGCAAATATTCCTGCACCTATCATTACACCAGTACCAAGCGACACCGCTCCGGTTAAACTCAAACTATTTTTCTTGTATTGTGCCATTTATTAAAATCTGACTAAAAGGCCGCCTCCCCAGCCATAACGATTATTGTAATTTCCTTGTATTGAAAAATTTCTGGAAACGATGTATGCGAGCCCTACCAACCATTGGGTTTCGCTTTCAAAAGATTTATTATTTTCCAAATCATTGACCCAACCAAAATCCGCTCTGTACTCATACTCTCCTTCTAAAAATATTCTTGGAAAAATCAACAACTCTCTATCCAGCCGTATCCTTGGGCGTAATTGATGGTCCATACTCACATCTACATTAAATCTATAAGGTGTAAAGTATTTAACCCCAACCAATCCAACAGTATTAAATGTATCATAGGAATCTGGTGTTGAAGTTTCGGTATTTACCCCTGCATACACGCGTATCCAATCATTGAGGTATCGATTGTAATTCACTTCTATCTCGGCATTTTGGTTATAATCAAACTCGGCACGTAATCCAAATTCGTTACGGATGTCGCTCGACATCAAAAAAAGTTCATTAAAGTTTGAGCCTACGCGCGCAGCTCCCCAAGAATAATAGAGGTCAGTCTCATCGATAAGCTTTTGAACTGGAAATTCCTCCATCCGTTCATCTCTTTGTGTATCATAACTAAAAATACGATTCATACCACTCATTAAATGGTACAATATGTGACAGTGAAAGAACCAATCGCCATACTCTTCGTTATAGAATTCAATGACCACTTTTTGCATTGGCGGTACATTTACCGTATGCTTTAAAGGCGAACGCTCCCCGTTTTCATTGATTACCCTAAAGAAATGACCGTGAAGATGCATTGGGTGGTGCATCATCGTTAGGTTGTTGAGTGTAATCCTTGTAACTTCCCCACCTTTGATTTTAATCTTATCGGTTTCGGATAATGGTACGCCATTCATACTCCAGACATAGCGTTGCATATTTCCTGTTAGGTTAAGCAGAATGTCCTTTACCGGTATATCTTCATTATAAGTAGTTTTTTCCTTTGCTTTTAGAAAATCGTAGTTAAAATAGGTCTTACGAGTACTGTAATCGAAAGTGGTACTGTCTTTTTTCATCTGATGCATATTATGTTTTGTCGGCATCGAATCCTTTTTCGTTTCCATAGACTTGCCCATCTTTATTGCACCATCCTTCATCGACATATTGTCGTTCATATTCATTTGTCCATCTTTCATATCCATCTTCATTCCATATTTTTGCATCAAAACCTCAGGTGTTTTTTTCTTAATGTTACCCACCAATGCAGGTGCACCCATTTTCATATCCATTTTTGCCATTTGCTTCATCATTGCTACTTTGTCTGGTCTATCTATTACCGTTGCCGGAAAAAGTTTTCCACTTCCCAAACGGATTGAGGTATTGCCAGAACCATCCTGTGCCGTGGCAGTAATTTCTAAAGTCCCTTCCGGGATAGTAACAATAACATCATAGGTCTCTGCAACTGCAAAAAGAAATCGGCTTTTATGCACTGGCTCTACATCCACACCATCACCTGAAACTATCATTGGATTACCACCTCCAAAATCCACCCAATAATAAGATGAAGCCGATGCATTTATAAAGCGAAGCCTTACTTTTTCTCCTGCTTCGTACTCCGGGTATTCAGCTACTCTTTTTCCATTTGCTAAAAATGCAGGGTAGTAGATATCTGTAATGTCTGCTCCCTCCATACGGTCTCGCCAGAATTTGAATTGTGCCCCCAACGCACCCTCTTTGATGACTCTATTTAAGGGTACTGATGTACCCTTTTTAACCTGATACCATTCGTTAGCCCTTTTAAGGTTGCGCAATACATTCATTGGTTTTTCATTGGTCCAATCAGAAAGCACCACAACCAAATCTTTATCATAGTCCAAAGTTTTTTCTTTTGGATGAATGATAATGGAACCATACACACCCTTTTGCTCCTGTAATAAAGTATGTGAATGGTACCAATAAGTACCCGATTGATTGATAGGTATTCTATACTGGAACGTCTCCCCAGGTTCTATTGGCGGTGTATTTAAGTAAGGAACACCATCATAAAAATTCGGAAGTATCAAACCGTGCCAATGAACCGAGGTTTCTTCGTCCATTTTATTGGTCACGTTGATTATGGCAAGGTCTCCTTCATTAAATTCTAACGTCGGACCGGGAATACTACCATTTATAGTCATTCCATTGGCCGTTACGCCTCCAAGGGTCATTTCCTTTTGTTCCAAGGTAAGATTGTACTCTTTTACAGGTCGTCCTTCTTCTTTTCGGTCATCACCGTTTGTTCCGACTTGGCTAAATGTAACCGAGGTAAGGAACAATAGAAGTGTTGTACTAATTAAGTTTGTTATTTTCATAGTTCTTAATTTTATTTTAATAAAATTACTGCTGTAAATCAACTGCTTGTGTCATAATTATGGTTGTTATCTACCTTATTTTGTCTAAAGGATTTCTAATACTTTTTTGATTGTTTTTATAATTAGTCAGACTCATACCAGTTTCACTTTTAAACAGCCTACTTAAATGATTTACATTGCTATAATCAAGTAGTTGTGAGATTTCTGTAAAGTTGTTTTCCTGTAATTGTATCAACTCTTTCACCTTTTCTACCTTAAGTTTTATGAAATACTTTTCAACTGTAATATGCTCTGTTACAGAAAATATTTTGCTGATTTTTGAGTACTCAATGTTTAATTTACTTTCCAAATACTTGGACAGTGTTTTTGTTAATTGAAGGGGTAATTTTTGTAATAATTTAATAAGCTCAATTTTAACTTGTTCCACTAATTGCTGGTCTTGCGCTAGTAAAATTTTAAAACCATTTTTCTCCAAAACGTCTTTTATATTCTCAAAATCATCTTTGGATTTCTCTTCGTAAATAATACAACCCAGTTCAATATGTTTTAAGTGTATCCCTAATGTTTCAAAATCGCTCTCGATTGCTTTGACACATCGATCACACACCATATTTTTAATGAATAGTTTTTGCTCCATAGCTTAGTTAATTAGGTAATTAATAATCGATTGTTGAACATAGTACCCTTTTACCGACTCAATTTGATTCATTTGAAACTTCAACTGCAATTCCTGAATGTCCAGCACATCGTTAAAATCAATGGTACCTGTCTCATAATTTTTTACCAGAATTTCCTCGGCATCTTGTGCTTGCTTTAGATTTCGGTCTTGTATATTATAAGCAATGCGAGCTTGGTTGCGTTGTGATTGCGCTTTCGCGAAAGCGGATTCCAGCACATTCAATCGCTGTTCGCGTTGAGTTTCTATTTCTTGCTGTCGTAACTCATTTTGTTTTGAAATGGATTTGTAACGGTTGTTAAAAATGGGAATGGAAACCGACACCATAGGCATCAATATATCTTTTCCATTATCGCTAAAATTGACATCGCTCCGTTCAGTAACGGGCAAGTAGTCCACACCAAAACCAATCATAGGCAAGCTTTCACGCTGGTTGAGCAGTTCGGATTGTGCCACAGATTCATAGAGCTTATCGTATTTGAGCAGTTCAGGATTGAGTGATAGCGCTTCGTTATTATAAAACGGGTCTTCCTGAGGGATTACCATTTCTGGAACAATGTCAACCGGCACCAATGAATCACGGTTGAGCAAATTGTTAAAAGCCGTTTGTTCTGCCTTAAATTCTTCTTCCAGCACTTCTTTTTGTTGTTGTAACTCGTTCTGCCGTATCTGAAGTCGCAACACATCTACGGCACTCGCTTTACCTACTTCTACAGACGTGAGTGCAAGTCGTTCATAGGTTTGCAATAGCTGTATATTTTCATCCAGCACAGCTTGCTTGGCATGTATAGAATACAGGCTATAATAGGATTGTGTGACCGAAAGTGCGAGCTTGCGCTTTGCAATCGTGATGTCTACATATTCGACATCTGCCATTGCGGTGGCATAATTCTCACGAGCGGTTATGGTTCCAAACCACGGCAACATTTGTTTTACGCCAATTCGTGCTCGTTGTGCACCGACTCTTGTTTCTGGTTCACTCACAAAGTAGCCTGCACTTACTTCGGTATTGGGCAACCAGTTGGCTTCGTTTACCTTTTCTTCGGCGATGTTATATCGCAATTCAAAGGCTTGAATTTCTGGATTGTTGGATTCAGCTTCCTGAATGTAAGATTGTAATTGTTGCGCTTTCGCGAAAGCGGAAACAAACAAAAACACCAGTATATATTTTAATTTCTTCATCTGTTTGCTCTTTTAAGTTGGTATTCCTTTTTCCAGCTGTATAAGACCGGCAGTAAGAAATAGGAGGTAACATCGATTATCATTCCGCCAAAAATGGGAATTGCCATCGGTATCATAATATCGCTTCCCTTGCCTGTGGATGTGAGTACGGGAAGTAGTGCCAACACCGTCGTTACGGTAGTCATTAAACACGGACGGATGCGTTTTCCAGCCGCTTCCACGGTGGCGAGTCGAATGCCTTTTTGAGTATCTGGCTCGTTACTTTTGAAAGATTGGTCTAAATAGGTGGCCATTACCACACCATCATCCGTTGCAATACCAAATAGTGCAATAAAACCTACCCAAACAGCCACACTTAAATTGATGGTTTTCATATTGAATAAGTCCCGCAGATTTTCGCCGAAAAAGCCGAAGTTGAAAAACCATTCTTGCCCATACAACCAAATCATAATGAAACCACCTGCAAAGGCTACGGCAATGGCGGTAAAGACCATAAGCGATGTAGAAACCGACCTGAACTGGAAATACAAAATCAAGAAAATAACCAGCAAACAGAGTGGTACGACAACCGACAAGGTTTTTTCTGCTCGCAACTGATTTTCATAAGTTCCGGTAAAACGATAGCTCACACCTTGTGGTACGACCAGCGTACCGTTGTCTAAGTTATCTTGGATTAAGGCTTGGGCATTTTCTACCACATCGACTTCGGCAAAGCCATCGAGTTTATCAAACAGCACATAGCCGATTAGAAAAGTGTCTTCACTTTTAATGACTTGTGGACCTTGTTCGTATCGTATCTCTACCAGTTCGCCCAGCGGTACAGGACTGCCTTTTTCTACGGGAACGTAGATATTTTTAAGGTCGTCTGGATTTGCCCGTAACTCTCGTGGATAACGAACCCGAACGGCATAGCGTTCACGACCTTCCACGGTTTGTGTGAGTGGCATACCACCAACTGCCACTTGAAGGATTTCCTGCACATCCATTATAGATATGCCATAACGTGCCAGTTGGTCTCGCTTAATATCGATAAGCAAGTACGGTTTGCCCACGATTCGGTCTGCAAACACGGCTTGTTCTTTAACACCTTCGGCTTGTTTTAGGATGTCTTCCAGTTGTAGTCCAAAGTTTTCAATGGACTTTAAATCGGGACCTTTTACCTTGATGCCCATTGGTGCTCGCATTCCCGTTTGTAGCATTACCAATCGGGTTTCGATGGGTTGTAACTTGGGTGCCGATGTCACGCCCGGTAATTTGGTCACTCGTACAATTTCGTTCCAAATATCATCTGGACTACTGATTTCTGGACGCCAGTTGCGATAGTATTCGCCATCTTCATCTTCTATCAAATCATTGCGTGTGGCAGTAGTCTTGAGCGAATCTTTTTCATAGTTCACATCTTCATCTATCTCATTATTTGGGTTGATGATGAATTTATTGTTCTTCAGCACAAATAACCCGTCGTCATTGACCTTATAGCGTTGTCTTTCGCCTGAGCTATTCCGCATATATTCAGATTTATACTGAATGACGTTTTCGTACATCGAGAGTGGTGCTGGGTCAAGAGCACTTTCTGTCCTTCCCGCTTTTCCTACCACGGTTTCAATTTCAGGAATGCTTGCCACGGCCATATCGAGCTGTTGTAGTACACGCTTGTTTTCTTCAACACCTGCGTGTGGTAACGAAGTGGGCATCAACAGGAACGAGCCTTCATTGAGTGCTGGCATAAACTCTTTGCCCGTGTTTTGCATTATGAAAATACCAAGCGTTAGCACCGTAGCCGGAACTATTAAGAATAGATATCGGTTCTGAAGTGCCCATCGTAAAATACGCTCATAGTATATCCTGAAAATCGAGAATACACCGAGCAGTCCAAAACAGATAATGGAAACAAATATCAGGTTCATCACGATGCTTCGGTCAAAGCCTAACGGTCGCCAGTAGGTAGCGAGTAGGAATACAATGGCAACCGATGAAATGATGATATCAAATAGATTTTTACGCTTTCGCGAAAGCGTGCCACGCATCTTTAAAAATGATGTGATGGCAAAGGCGATAAGAATTAGTCCCAGCCAATAGCCATAAACGATAGCGAGAATTCCCAATAAAACAAGTGCGCCGTTGATGGCATATTGGGTGCGTTCTCGTACACTCGTCTTGCGGAAAAGGAATGCCGCGATGGGTGGAATAATAAACAGCGCAATGACGAGCGATGCCGTGAGTGCCATTGTTTTAGTAAAGGCAAGCGGACGGAACAGTTTTCCTTCGGCACCAATCATCGTGAATACGGGCAGGAAACTGATTATTGTTGTTAAAACTGCGGTTAGGATAGCACCAGAAACTTCAGCAGTTGCATTGTAGATAATTTCGTTTGTGCTGTATTCCTTACCGTTTTCATTAAGGCGTAACTTTTCATCTTCCAAATGCCGTATCATATTTTCGGCGAGTATTACGCCCACGTCCACCATTGTGCCGATTGCAATGGCAATACCAGAAAGTGCGACGATGTTTGCATCTACATTAAAGAGCTTCATCGTGATAAAAACCATCAAAACGGCTACGGGCAATAATCCTGAAATGAGAATGGATGCACGCAGATTGAACACCATTATGATAATGACAAGAATGGTTATGAGAATTTCCAGCGTGAGTGCTTCGTTGAGCGTGTCCAGCGTTTCTTCAATGAGTTCTGTACGGTCGTAAAATGGAACGATGGTTACTTGTGAAGTGCGACCATCTGCCAAGGTTTTTGTAGGAAGTCCAGAACTTATTTCGGCGATTTGAGCCTTGACATTATTGATTACTTCCAACGGATTTGCACCGTAGCGAGCGACGACCACACCGCCCACAACTTCGGCACCTTCCTTATCGAGAATACCACGTCTTGTTGCTGGCCCTAAATGAACATTAGCCACATCTTTGATGCGGATGGAAGTGAAATTTTCAGAATCTACAACTGCACTTTCAATGTCTGCGATAGACTTTACGTAACCTAATCCGCGCACGAGGTATTCCGCCTGATTGATTTCGAGCGTTTGTGCGCCTATATCTTGATTGCTCTGCTTTACGGCTTTGACCACATCGGCCAGACTTACATTGTATTGACGCATTTTTTCTGGGTCGATATCCACTTGATATTCCTGAACATAACCACCTATGGATGCTACTTCAGAAACACCACTTGCAGATGATAATCCGTACTTCACATAGTAATCCTGAATGCTGCGCAATTCCTGTAAATCCCAACCGCCAGTCACGTTTCCGTCTTTATCACGACCTTCAAGGGTGTACCAAAAAATCTGCCCCAATCCTGTGGCATCTGGTCCCAATGATGGATTGACACCCTCGGGCAAAAGGTTTGCCGGTAGTGAGTTCAGCTTTTCAAGTATGCGACTGCGTGACCAGTAGAACTCTATGTCTTCTTCAAAGATGATGTAGATGCTGGAAAATCCAAACATAGAAGAACTACGAATGGTTTTCACGCCCGGAATACCGAGAAGGGAAGTGGTAAGCGGATATGTGATTTGGTCTTCAATATCCTGTGGCGAACGCCCTTGCCACTTGGTAAAAACAATCTGCTGGTTCTCGCCAATATCAGGTATGGCATCTACGGCAACTGGGTCTGTGGGCAGAAAGCCAGTTTCCCAATTGAAGGGTGCGTTGACCACGCCCCAACCCACAAATAGGGCGAGTAATAGAACGGCAACAAGTTTGTTTTCTATGAGAAATTTAATGCTCTTATTCAGCATAGCATTTGATTATTAGAGTTTTGGAATTGCGTGTTGCATAAAATGGCAAACACGAGTTTTAGCCCACGACAGCGTAGCTGTTGGGCTTCATTCTAAAAATCTAACAAATCAAATTAAGAAATTCTGGTGCAGCACTTGCACATCCCGTTTGACAAAGGGTCGCGGGTAATCTTCAAAAGGAACTTCTTCAGATTCGGTTCCTTCAAAAAGGTTAATATAAGAATAGGTAAAAGCAGCGATGAACGTTTGCTGCTCGAACGAAAGGGTATCAAAAGATATTTTGAGGTCGTCTTTGCCTTCCTTGACAATTTGCTGGTCAGTACAACAAGACTTTTCAGTCATTTTAGGATTCTCACAACTTTTAACGGGTTGCGCTTTTTCCATTCCGCAACCTTCAGCTTTTGAGAATAAACTGAAATCTACCAAGTTATCCCCACAATAGTGCATATCCACAGTAAATGACATTGTAGTGAACATCACTACGAAAGCCATCGAAATGGATAATATTTTATGGAACACTTGTTTCATCCTTGCAAAATTACAAAATTTTAACAGTTTTTATTGGGATTAACAGAAATTTAATTAATAAGTCCATTTTTGACACTTCAATTAATCTAATTTCTTTTCAGATTATAAACTATTGATTCTAAAATACTTCAAAATTATTATTAAGAATTATTCTAAATAAGGTTGGATTTTTAAGAACAGTATGTTACATTTGCCCTCTATTTAAAATCATTCTAAATAATTTGCAGCAAATGAGAACTCTATTTTTCCTACTATTTATCTTACAATTTACACATATATTGGCGCAAACAAATCCTCAACAAAAGGATACCATCCAACAAAAAACAGAACGCTTAAAAGAAGTAATTGTATCTGCCAACACTATACTTGGTAGTAAATTTGAGATTAAAAACAAAACGGGTTCTGCGAACTATATTTCCGAAGAGGATTTAAAAAAGTTTTCTTACACTAATATAAATAGGGTTTTACAAACAGTTCCAGGAATTAATATTTATGAAGAGGATGGTTTTGGGCTACGCCCAAATATAAGTTTGCGAGGCACATCGCCTGAGCGTAGTGCAAAAATCAATCTAATGGAAGATGGTGTACTAATTGCCCCTGCACCCTACAGCGCACCTGCCGCCTATTATTTCCCTACCATTGGGCGTATGCAGGCTATAGAGGTCTTAAAAGGAAGCAGTCAAATTCAATACGGACCCAATACTACTGGCGGCGCCATTAATATGATATCTTCTCGAATTCCAGACAAATTTTCTGGAAGGGCTTCCATTGCCGCAGGAAATTATGGTTCTAGAAACACGCAATTGGTTATTGGTGATACCTATAAAAACTTTGGATTTGTAACGGATTATTTCAATTACAATTCTGATGGTTTTAAAAATATCGATGGTGGTGGTAATACAGGATTTGATAAATCTGATTATTTGGCCAAATTTAGGGTGAACACAAATTTAGATGCAAAAACGTATCAGTCATTAACATTTAAAATCCAATATTCTGAAGAAGAGGCGAACGAAACCTACTTGGGATTGACGGATGAAGATTTTGAAGAAAACCCCTATAGAAGATACAGGGCATCGTCTGAAGATGTTATGAATGCCGAACATCAACAATACCAGCTCACCCATTTTATACAAGTATCCCCCTCGTTAAATATAAGTACTACTGGCTACCTGAATAAATTCAAAAGGAATTGGTATAAGTTAACCGATGTCAACCTTGGTGAGAGAATGAGTATTAACAACATTCTATCATCACCACAGGATTACCCCTTAGAGTACCAGACCATTTTAGGAAACGAAAACACCCAAGACGATGTTATGGGCATAAAAGCAAATAATAGAGTATATACATCAAATGGTGTTCAGTCCATTGCCAAATTACGATGGGGTTCTGATTGGTTACAAACTTTAGAAGCTGGAATACGTTATCACGAAGATGACGAGGACCGATTTCAATGGGTGGACAGGTATGCATTTCAAAACCAAGAATTAATACGAACTACAGTGGGCGAAAAGGGAACGGATGCTAATCGTATAAGTAGTGCACAAGCATTGGCAGCACACCTCTTGTACACCCTTAAAATTGAGAACTTAACCCTTACACCTGGGCTACGCTATGAAAATATAACCCTTACCCGAACGGATTATGGCACTAACGACCCAAATAGGACTGGTCAGGACTTAGCTATTCGCGAGAACAACGTAAATGTGTGGATTCCTGGCATAGGTGCAAATTACAGATTCAGTAATTATATATCGGTCTTCGGCGGGGTACATAAAGGGTTTTCGCCACCAAGTAATACACCAGGACAAAATGCCGAAGAAAGTATTAATTATGAGTTGGGTTCTCGATTTGGTTTTAAAGGTTTTTCTGGGGAACTTGTCGGGTTCTACAATGATTATCAAAACCTGCTAGGAAGTGATTTGGCCGCCACAGGTGGTACAGGAAGTCTTGACCAGTTTAATGCAGGTGAAGTGCGTGTAAGTGGAATTGAATTTTTACTAAATTACAATCTGCTATATAGTACCTCAGAGAGATTTAAACTACCTGTATCGATTTCCTATACCCTTACGGATACCGAATTTCTGACCAGCTTTGACAGTAACGAAGCTATTTATGGGGTGGTGACCAAAGGGGACGAAATACCATACATTGCAAAGAACCAATTGAATGCAACGTTAGGACTACAGCATAAAAAATTTGACGTAAACCTAAATTCAAGATATACTGGTGCATTTAGAACTAGGGCTGGTTCAGGATCTATTCCAGAAAATTTTAAAGTAGATTCTAATTTCATCGTTGACTTATCTGCACATTATTTTCTTAATGAAAATTTTACGCTATCAACAAACATAATAAACCTGTTTGACACTGAATATGCCGTATCTCGGGTACCAGCTGGTCTACGACCTGGCCATCCTTTTGGAATTAATGCAGGGTTACAGTTTAGCTTTTAAATGGTATATTGTGGAAAAACAGCAATAACAATTGTAATAGAAAATTATTAGCAACATTTTGAACCTTCCTGAATAGGTGGACAAGCCACAGTACCATAAGAACAGAATACACAACAATCCCCTTCTTTTGGCTTGAGTATTTGTTTGCAATTGTCACATTCATAAAAGAATTGACAGGCCGTGGTTGGCATTTCTTCTTCTTTTTTATGGCCACATTCAGGACAGGTAACCGTAGATTTTAATTCTGTAGTTTCCATAAATAATAATTAGAGCATATAGGTTAGGTCAGATGCCATTGTAGGGTATGAAAATATCATTGTCCGCAAATCGCTTATGGTCATCTTGGTCTTTATCGCCATTGCGAAAAGATTGATGGTTTCTTCACAATGAGGACCAATAAGATGCGCACCCAAAATGGTGTTGTTATTTTTATCGATGATTGTTTTAAAGGCATATTCATCCACGTTTAAACGCCTTGCGTTAAACCAATTATTCACTTTTTCAAAATTGACATTGATATCATATCCCTTTTCTTTGGCTTCATCTTCCAATAGGCCAACAGTTGCCATAGTGGGCAAAGTGAAAACCACGGAAGGCATTGGGGGATAACTGACTTTCTTCTCATTTCCTTTAATGATATTTGAAGCTACGACGTGTCCTTCCAAAACGGCTACGGGTGTTAAGGGCAATCCTCTTGAGTTCGCTGCATCGCCAGCTGCATAAATGTTCGCGTTCGATGGGCTCTGAAGATATTCGTTGACCTCAATGCCCTTTTTTGAGAAGGATATACCTGCTTTTTCCAATTCTAAATCGAAAATGGCTGGGGGACGACCAGCGGAATTAAATACCGCTGCCGCTTTGTAGGTAGTTTCGTTTCCGTTTGAAATTCCTGTGGTTATGTAGTGGCCATCTTTACTTTCAATTTTAGAAACTTCAGTTTCCAGAACAATCTTAATCTCTAAATTACGTGTGGCATCGACCAAATGTTTTACAATATCCTTGTCAAAGTTTTCCAATGGACGCTTGCCTCGATGTACTATTGTTACCTCGGCACCGGAACGTGCGGCAATATGGGCGAATTCAAAAGCAATATATCCACCACCGATGAAAAGAAGGGATTGTGGTAATTCCTTAAGGTTTAGAAAATCCGTACTCGTTTGGGCAAGCTGTCCGCCTTCAAAGTCTAAAACTTTTGGTTTTGAACCTGACGAAATTACAACTTTATCAGCTTGAATGGTCTCGTTACCTACACTTAAGGTATTTTCATTTATAAAAGTAGCGGAATCGTGAAAAGTGTCGATGCCGTTCTTCTTATACGTCTTTTCTATTTTCCTCGGCATTTCATCGACAAAGGTCTGTTTGAACGCCATTATATCCTTCCAGTTGATATTCGGAATGGTATCAATGCCTTTCCCTTGAAGCCTTTTAGCGAAGTCGCGCACTTCCGTGGCACCGATAATCACTTTTTTTGGGTCACAGCCTCGTAGGGCACAGGTGCCACCATAAGGTAGTTCATCGGTTATGCCGACCGAAAGACCTTTTGAGGCACATTTATTGGCGATTGTCATACCGGCCATACCCGAGCCGATTATGAAAACATCATATTTTTTCATCTATTATTTTCTTTGGTGGTATTCTCGACTACTTTGTATCCTGTTTTCTCTATGGCTTTTCGGATTGCGGGCAAATCGGTCTTGGTCTTATCAAATTCCACTATGGTGTTGGCATTTTCGTAGCTGGCTTTGACAGAAATAATTCCGTCCAACTTATTGACTTCGCTTTCTACGTGTGCCTCACAACCTGCACAGGTCATTCCCTCAACATCAAAAGTGTGCTTTTTGATATTGGATTGTGAGACATAAACGATATCCTTGGTGCGCTGTTCGTAAAATAGGTTGGAATAATATGGGAAAGCCAACATCAATCCAGCAAATACGGTTACGATGAACAAAAACCGTTTGGATTGCCAAAACGTAGGTTTTGCATCATCTTCACAGGCGCAATCAATTTCTTCCTGAGTTTTCGGCCGTAGTTTCTGGTACCAGGCAAAGACCAAAACAATAATGGTCAGGCCAATAAGATAGGGTCTAATTGGCTCGACCCAAGAGAATGTTGATGCAATTCCGCTTGTTCCGGCAATTAGTGCCAAAACAGGCGTAATACAACATACTGATGCTACAACTGCGGTAAAAATGCCAGTATAGGCGGCGGTGTTTGAGGTTTTATTCGGTGTCATAATATAAACTTTCTAGGCTGTTTTCTTTCTTGTCGAAATCGAATTGAAAATTCCATTTAAAACATTGTCCTCACTCTTTACCAGCGAATAATATAATGTTTGCCCTTCACGTCTCGATGTAATAATTCCTGCATCCTTCATTTTACGGATATGTTGGGATACGGCAGGAACACTCATTTCAAGAATGTCTGCAATATCGCAAGGGCACAGCTCATTCTCTATGTTCAATAGGAATAGGATTTTCAGCCGCACCTCGCTTCCCGCGAGAGACAAAACTTTGCTTATTGCATTAAGGCTGTCCGAAGAATTCTCTATGGTTTCCTTGCATCTCGATATTTGCTTCTTGTCTGCTTCGTTCCGTGTACAAGTTATTTCCAAGCTCATTTTTTTTGATTTAAAGTGGTCACAAATATATCATTATCATATTATTTAAGCAAATACTTAAATAATAGCAATGAATACTGAAATATTAATTATTTAATAACTAAAAAGATATAAATCTTAGAGTTTATTAATAAAACATTTTATTTGACATCAATTAAAATGACACACTTAAAATAACAAAATGTTGTACCTATGTTGTACCCAAGGTCAAAAATCGTGAAGAAAACTTACTTTTTTAAAACGAAAAAGCCGAAGATTTCTCTTCGGCTTTTGTGCGGATGACAGGAATCGAACCTGCACACCTCGCGGCATCAGATCCTAAGTCTGACGTGTCTACCAGTTCCACCACATCCGCATTTTAAATATTTTAACACTTTTTCTTAGGTTAAATCCTAAGTCTGGCGTGTCTACCAATTCCACCACGCCCGCGAGCGATTTTATTTAGAAAACTTCCTCGATAAATTGAGGCTTCCTCTAAAAAGGAATGCAAAGATAAATATTTTCTTATAATTGAAACCTAATTTTTATAAGAAATTTGAGACTGATTTTCGTATTTTTACAAGACATCAAAAAAATGCTATGGCAACAATACAAAAATACCTAGAAGAACATAAGGATCGTATGCTACAAGAGCTTGTAGACTTACTTAAAATTCCATCTATAAGCGCAGATAAAGCATATAAGGCAGATGTTATAAAAACTGCAGATGTTGTAAAACAACGGTTAGAAGAAGCAGGATGTGATATCGTCGAAATTTGTGAAACTCCAGGTTATCCTATTGTATATGGAGAGAAAATTAAAGATAAATCGTTGCCAACAGTACTTGTGTACGGTCATTACGATGTGCAACCGCCAGATCCTGTAAATTTATGGGACAGTCCGCCGTTTGAGCCTGTTATTAAAAAAACAGAGTTGCATCCAGATGGTGCTATTTATGCAAGAGGATCTTGTGATGATAAAGGCCAAATGTATATGCACGTGAAAGCTTTAGAGTACATGACTAAAAATGATGAGCTGCCGTGTAACGTTAAGTTTATGATTGAAGGTGAAGAGGAAGTTGGTAGTGAAAGCTTAGGGTGGTTTTTAGAGCGTAATCGCGAAAAACTTGCTAATGATGTTATTTTAATTAGTGATACGGGAATGATTGCTAAAGACGTGCCAAGCATTACTACAGGATTAAGAGGTTTAAGTTATGTTGAGGTAGAGGTTACAGGACCAAATAGAGATTTACATAGTGGTTTATATGGCGGTGCAGTAGCAAACCCTATAAATATCTTAACTAAGATGATAGCTTCGTTACATGATGATGATAACCATATTACTGTTGAAGGGTTTTATGATAAAGTAGAAGAATTAAGTGTAGAAGAGCGTGAAAAAATGGCTGAAGCTCCATTTTCTTTAGAAAACTATAAAAGCGCTTTAGATATAGATGCTGTATATGGTGAAAAAGGATTCTCCACTAATGAGCGTAATTCTATACGACCAACGCTAGATATTAATGGGATTTGGGGTGGTTATATAGGAGAAGGAGCAAAAACGGTTATACCTAGTAAAGCTTTTGCGAAAATATCAATGCGTTTAGTACCAGATCAAGATTGGCAGGAAATTACAGCATTGTTTAAACTACATTTCGAAAAGCTTGCGCCTAAAGGTGTAAGGGTAGAGGTTAAGCCTCATCATGGCGGTCAAGCATATGTTACGCCAATAGATAGTGATGGGTATAAAGCTGCAAGTAAAGCTTATGAAAAGACATTCGGGAAAACGCCTATACCTCAACGTAGTGGTGGTAGTATTCCTATTGTATCACTTTTTGAAAGAGAATTAAGAAGTAAGACAATTTTAATGGGCTTTGGTTTAGATAGTGATGCCATACACTCTCCAAATGAACATTTTGGTGTTTGGAATTATTTTAAAGGCATTGAAACTATTCCTTGGTTTTACCACTTTTTTACTGAAATAAAGAAATAACAATATATCACACTAAACACCTAATAGTTGATAATAATCCCACAAAAAAAATAAATTTTTGCGGGATTATTGTTTTTGCGCTGTATTTTATGATACATTCGTTTTTCAAACCAATAAACCCTTTATTATTATAAAAAATTATTTTTCCTATTAGCTTTAGTGTCCTGTGAAAATGATACTATCGAGCAGCAATCTGATGAAGTAAATATTGCTTCTAAAACTATAGACCTTTCAGATTTTTCAACTTCTAGCATTAAAAGTTTAGCTTATTATGGTTTTTAACGAACATCAAAATTTTAACCAATGGTGGCTTTGGGCTATACTATTAGTTATTTCTGTTGTTTTTGGCTATGCTATAATTCAACAAGAAGTTTTTAATACGCCTTTTGGAGATAAGCCAGCACCTACTTGGGTGTTAATCTTAATCGTAGTTTTATTAGGAGGCTTAGGTTTGCTTTTAAAAGTATTTACTTTAAAAACAAAGATAAATTCTGAAGAGATTTCATTTAGTTTCAAACCTTTGGTATCTCGTAAGTACACTTGGAGTGAAATTAAAACTATTAAAGTTATAGATTATGGCTTTGTAGGAGGTTGGGGCATAAGACTAGCCACAAAATATGGAACAGTTTATAATATTAAGGGATCAAAAGGGCTACTAGTTACTTTGATTAACAAGAAACAGTTTGTAATAGGAACTCAAAAACCAGAAGTTTTAAAAGCGTATATAATCAGATTGTCTGAAACTAATACGGTTGTTAAATCTTCTTTACATAATCTGTGATAATTACTATCTGTTGGCCATCAACCTTGCCTTCAATATACTTTTCATTTTCGTGGTCTAAAGAAATTCGCCTTACTGCAGCACCTTGTTTGGCTACAAGACTACTTCCTTTTACCTTTAAATCTTTAATAAGCACAACACTATCGCCTGCTTGTAATACTACACCATTACTATCCCTATGCACAAGTTGATTGCTAGTGTCTACACCATCACCTTCAGCTTTTGCCCAAGCTAATTGATCTTCCTCCATATACATCATGTCTATTAAATCTTGTGGCCAACCTTCAGCCTTAAGTCGTTGTAACATTCTGTAAGCCATAACTTGTACTGCAGGAACGGTACTCCACATAGAGTCGTTAAGACAGCGCCAATGGTTAGGATCTCTTTGGTCTGGGTTTTCAATTTGAGAGTTACAGGTATTACAAATCAAAATAGCAGCTTCTTCACCATCTTTAGGAGATGACGGAACATTGTAAACGCCTAACTTTTCTGAAGAACCACAAAGTTCACATTGGTTATTGCTGCGCTGCTGTAATACTCTTTCTACACTCATTTTTGTTTATTTATGGTGCAAAGGTAACCCAACCTCATTAATCAATGTGATTTCGAAACAATATAAAATTCAAGAGAGGTTTAATTTTAGAGAACTATAGTCTAACAGCTCTAAAATTATTTATCAGAATATACCTTTATAGGCTCTGTAATCTTTGGAGATTTAACAGGTGGTTTTGCTATTGCGGTTTGATTTTTCCTGCGTATATGTTTACAATAATATGCAAACAGCTCATTAGCATCTGCTCCTAGCCATTTTTTCACATATATAGTCCAGAAGTGATATTGTACATACCAAACACCACGTTCTTCATATAACCTGGCAGACGATTGTAACTTTTTATTAATGACAACAAACTCTTTGCGTTCATATAATTCATTAATTAAAATATTGTCTTCATAAATGATAAAAGATTCATCAAAACCTCCAATTTCATTAAATAAAGCTCTTGTTATAAATTGACTTTGATCTCCGCCACGACACGCACGCCAGCTAAATTGCGTTAGCCAACTTGCTAAACGTAACCACCAATGGTTGTTATCAAACTGCATTCTAAAACAACCAGCAAGATTGTCTTTCTGTATTTCCTCTATTATGTAAGTGTCAAAATGCTTAGGAGGAAATGAGTCTGCGTGTAAGAAATAAAGTACGTCTCCTTTTGAGTCTTTAGCGCCTGTATTCATTTGTTTAGCTCTCCCTTTTTCAGATGGTATAAGTTGAATCTTATAGCCATCAGCAAAAAAATTAGAAACAGCTTCTTGGGTGCCATCTGTACTGCCGCCATCTATTACAGAAATATCTGTGATATTAGTTGCGGTAGAGCTATCAACTAAATGTTGAAGTAAATTTGTGATGTTATCAGCCTCGTTTAACGCTGGAATAATAATACTAAGCATATACCAAACTTACGGAAAGTATACCTTGAAAGTTTTTTAAAACCTAAAAAAACCCACTTGTTTCCAAGTGGGCTTGCAATTATTTTAAAATAAGGTGCTTATTGCTCGTTAAGATCCCAATTGTATTCCTTAAACGTAATCTCTGCATTAGGATTTATCTTGGTATCACTATACTTATTAATATATTCTGCCAAGTTTGGTTCGAAATCTTTGGTATAAAAGCTGAAAATCTTAGATAGCTTTGGAGCATTCTCTGAAATCTCATTTTTATCTGAATTTATAAATTCATTAGTTACCAAGTCTAACTGTTCGTTTATTTTTCCTGCAGTATATGCTTCATCTAAAAGTTTTGGACAAGAATATGATGCACAGTTTATAGCAAAATGAATTCTAGGCTCATTCATTTTTCTTAATACACCGTTTTCAAGAGATCCCAAGGATAGCATACTCCCATCAATTGGAATAAATGCATTGGTAAAAGCACCATTTATATCTTGTATACTATTTGTTGGATAATTTCTCAAAATTAAATCAACGGTATAGGCATTATAAGTATTTATGTAATAGGCAAGTAGTTCTTGTACAGACCAGTTACTGTTAGGTTTGTAAGATTGGAGTGTGTTTAAATAACTGTCTAAGGCAGCTCTGTCATTTTTAAAACCTTTATAGTCTACAAAACCTGCTTTATTTACGTGTTTCTTTAAAAGGGCATCCCATTCGCTGTGGTCTACATTTACTTGAGAATTTGCAGTGGTAGACATTAAATCTCCATCTACCTTCTTAGTTGGTTGTCCTTGGCTTGTTAAACCTGCAGCACCAATTAGTGCGCAACTTTGCAATCCAGATACTGTTATGGCTATTATTAAGAATTTGAGTATAAACTTCATTTGGTTTGTGTTTTGGTTAAAGGATAAAATTCCTGTTTAATAAAATCTTTAGGAAAACGCTCATCACCATCAAAACCTAATTCAATATCACGACCGTCTTCTGGAATATGGTTGGTACCAAAAAGGTAATCCCATACACTAAGAGTAAGTCCGTAATTAACACCATACTTTACATGTTTTGGCAAAACTTTAGCATGATGCCATATGTGCATCTTAGGATTATTAAAAATATATTTAAAAGGGCCATAGTCCCAACCAAGATTTGCGTGATTTAAATGGCCAACAGAAAGTGCAAAGAAGTGCACAATGGCAACATCTGCAGCATCAAAACCACCAATTAAAGCAATAGGAATATACAGTGCAGATTTATAAACTACAGGTTCCATCCAATGGTAGCGTAAATGAGCGGCAAAGCCCATTTCTTTTACAGAATGGTGTAGTTTATGAAAATTCCATAGAAAAGGAACTCGGTGTAAAAGGCGGTGCACATTCCATTGTGTGAAATCTGAAATTAAAAAGAAAATAAGTAATCCTACGCCATAAGGAAGGGCATCCACATCAAATAACTGTACGCTTTCCAAACTAACTCCAAAGAGACTTAAGAAATTATCAAAAAGTAACGCTACAGTGTTGGAAAGTGCGATGAACACAATTAAATTCAATAAAAAGAAATTAAAGAACATATAAAATGTATCTAGCCAGAAGTCTTTTCTGAATATTTTTTGGTTCTTACGCCAAGGAAATAAAACTTCTAAACCCCAAACCACTAAAGAGACTATTATTAATCCATAAAAATAGTTATCCCATTTATTGTAACTGGTGATTTCTGAGAGGAGATAGTTCCAATATCCCGAATAGGAGTCTTGTATGGTCTGTAAAATATCATTCATAAGCCTTGCAAAAGTAGTCGAAATCTTACCTAAATCATTTCAATTGTAAATACGATTTATTAATAGTTAGATATTGAAACGCTATGGTTTTAATATCGTATTTAAATAACAACCACATTTGTATTGAAGCTTTTTACATTATTCTTTTTATTTCTCACAACGACCATAGTTGGGCAAAACCAAATTTCCAAAAAGGGGTTGATTTATCATAATAATGAACCACTTGCTAACTGTAAAATTATAAACAGCACAGCAAACTTTACTACAGTTTATTCTGACACCAATGGTTTCTTTGAGATTTCTGTAGCGCTTAATGATACTTTACAATACATATACTCCAATGAACTTGTGAAGACACAGATTATAACAAAAGAGGTTATAGAAAAAGAATGGTTGGAGATTAACATTTTAAAAGGTATAAATATGTTAGATGAGGTTGTTTTAGCGCATAGGACAGATTTAAATGCAGTCTCTTTAGGAATTAGTAAACCAGGTATTATGCAACCTACAGTTTTTGAAAGACGGTTGTTAACTGCAGGCGATTTTAAACCAATTCATCTTTTAGGCTTACTAGGCGGCTCTTTGCAAATAGATCCTATACTAAATGCTATAAATGGAAAAACTAAAAAATTAAAGAAATTGGTAGCTTTTGAGAGAGTTGCTGCCGATGTAGAATACCTTGAGAAAAAGTATTCACTCTTTATGATGTCTAAATTTAAAATTGATAAAGCAAAGGCAACCTCATTCTTTGTATATGTGGCAGAAGAACAATATTTGAGAAACTTAATTTCTGAAGAAAACGACTCTGGAATTAAATTTTATCTAATAGATAAATTTGCTGTATTTAAATCTTTTGGAAACTAAAAAGAGCCTCATTACAAAGACTCTTTTTTAAAAAATTATAAACTTAGCAACAACCGCCACCATTATAATGATAGGTAGATTTACTAAAGTAAATGTCATCTCTGCCTAAAGCTTTTAATGCAGCTGCTGTTTTGTCGCAAATTGCTAACGGCTGATTTTTTAATAAAATATGGCCTTTTTTGTCATCAAAGTAGTCGTCTTTACCGTAATAAATGGCTGCTTTACCTGTAAATACACAAGGACCATCTTCTGGCATTGGGTCTTTAATTGCTGCAACCTCAATAGACTCTATGTAAATTAACTCGTCTGTAGGGTATGCGCCAGGATTTAAGATGCGGTATGGTTTCCTTGCTCTAATTTCGATTGTACCAAAACCTACATCTGTTAAAGCTTTTACGTAATCTTTTATTGGTAAACTACCACTAAGGCATAAAGCTCTAAGACGTTCGTCATTACGTAGAGTTTCATTCATGTCTTGCTCGCAAGTAGGATCACTCATTACAAGTTTGCCATGCGGTTTTAATACACGGTACATTTCTTTAATGGCACGTGTTAAATCTTCGGCCTTAAAAATATTGAATAAGCAATTTTGTGCAGCCACATCTATACTGTTGTCCTCAACTGGTAAGTTTAGCGCATCTCCTTTTTTAAGGTCTACAAACTCACTTTTAAACCAATCGTTCTGTTCTTCGGCAATCTTAAAGTTTTTGCGAGAAGCTTCAAGCATTTCATCAACAACATCAATACCAACAACACCATTTTTTTGACGGTTAAAATATGAGAATTGTAATAACTCCATACCGCCACCAACACCTACGTAAAGCATTTTAGGATTATTAGACAAATCGCGAGCGTGAACAGTGCTTCCACAGCCGTAGTTCATCTCCTGCATGATTTTTGGAATTTTTAAACCTGGTAATTCCCAAATAGGGTTTGTAGTGCAACATAATCCTACATCTGGTGTTATTGCTGCTTCCTTGTAAACATCATGTGTGGTGTCTAAATAACTCATAGTTGTAACCTTGTTTTAAATTGTAGTTTGACTAATGCGTGAAGGATTGAGGCTTTGTTGAAGCTCTTTTGCTTTTTTGCAAAAAGCGACTGCCGAAAGCCTGACCTTTAGGGCACGCCATACGCTTATAATGTCTTAATTAATTCTGTAAATAATGTGATCATATGTGGTTCTGCTTTTTCTGCCATCGCTATGATTTCTGAAATATCTACAGGTTTTAAATTGTCTGGGTCACACTCGTCTGTTAATACAGAAACCGCTGCTACTGGTAAATTTAGGTGGTTTGCCACAATAATTTCTGGAACAGTGCTCATTCCTACTGCATCTGCACCGATAATCTTTAAATAACGGTATTCTGCTCTAGTTTCTAGCTGAGGTCCGAATACAGAAGCGTAAACGCCTTTATGTAAATTAATATCTTTAGATGCCGCAATTTTCTCGATTGTTGCACTCATGGCTTTATCATAAGGAGCGCTCATATCTACAAAACGTTCTCCCATTTTTTCTACACCTTTAAAAGCAAGAGGAGAGCCACCTTGTAGATTTATATGATCATCTATCAACATCATCTCACCTTTCTTAAAACTGGTATTTATAGCGCCAGAGGCATTACTTACCAAAAGGTGTTTAATGCCCAACTCGTGCATGACACGAACAGGATAGGTTACATCTGTTAATGTGTAACCTTCATATAAATGAAAACGACCTTGCATTACAATTACATTCTTACCTTCTAAAGTGCCGTAAATAAGTTTGCCTTTATGAAACTCAACAGTAGCAGTGGGAAAGTTAGGAATGTGGTTATAACTAACCTCGTGCTGTATGTCTATATGGTCTAATATTTTACTTAAACCAGTTCCTAGAATGATACCCACATCTGGAGCTGTAAATCCTTTACTTTTTAAATATTCTGAAGTTTCTTCTATATATGCTTTCATAGTCTATTGAAAATCTTTGTCTAAATAATTTGGTAAAAATTGCTGAAACGCGTCTACATGTTTAATGTCACTAAAGTAATCTACATCATTTCGTTCTGCTAATACTTTTACATTGGTGTCTTCTAAATCTTTTAAAGTGTTTGCCAGCACAGTATCTGTACCCCAAATTTTGTTAGTGAAGACTTTAGTTTGCAAGCTACGCATTCCTAATAAATAATATCCGCCATCTTCTGCAGGTCCTACAACCGCATCATGGTTTTTTAATGCAGAAAACGCCTCTTCTAAATCTTCTTGACTCATATCATACATATCACTTCCTATAATGATAATGTTTTTATAGCCATCTTTAAAACCTTGTTCAAATGCATGTTGCATACGTATACCTAGGTCTTCACCTTCTTGTTGGTACTTGGTGTATATAGTTTCATCCCAAATATCATTTTCTCTCACTTTTACAGAATAATATACAGCTTTATTTACATCTAACTGTTTAGTTATTGAAACTGTATGATCTAATAAGAATTTGTAAATTTTGAGGGCAGACTCATCTCCAACAGTTTTGGCTAAACGGGTTTTACATTTGCCCAACTCAGGATTTCTAGTAAATATTAAGAGAAGGTTTTCAGATTTAGTATTGGTCATTGGTTTGTAATCTTGTAAGCGCTATTTTTATAAATAACTTATTTATGTTTAATATACTTTATCTCCAGTTTTTAAATACTTTCCCCATACTTTAGAAAATATATGAACCTTATTTGTTTTCTTGTTTAAACTATCAACTACTGTAAAGCCAGCATCTTTCCAGGCAAAAATACTACCATATAAATTCTGTACATTGGTGTAGCCTTTATTGCTTAGCTTTTCGCCAAAAGTCTCACTCCTAATACCAACAGAGCAATACACTACAATAGGTTTAGATTTTGAAATAGATAATGTATTTAAGATAGAGTCGTTTGGCTGTTCACCAACCCAAACGGCATTTGGTAAATGGCTAACTAAAAACTCCTGTTTTTTTCTTGTATCGAGAATGGTATAAGTATCCTCATCCATTTTAAGTTCTTGCACAGAAATGTATGGAATACTACGTGTATTATATTGCTCCAAAAGTGCATCTATATTTTTTTGGGCCAACATTGAGCCAGCAGAAAAAAATAATAGCGAAACCAGAATAAGAGTTTTCATAATTTTAGAAAATACCAGACTAACCTAAAAAAGCTTTTCGACTAAGTTAAAGAATGCCTTTATGCTACAGTACCTTGGCAACTACTTCCTGCACCAGCAGTACAACCATAGCAATGTTGTGAGATAATTATGTTTCTGTCATTAAGTAAATCTTCATTATACTCTGAAACGTGTTTAACTTTACTTGCAACCTTTAAGCCAAGCATTTGGTTAAAATCACAATCATACAACCAACCATCCCAACTAATTGAAATTGTATTAGTACACATCACATTTTCAACTGCTGCAGGATTATAGGCATCAACTAATTGATACATGTAATCTTCATAATTTTCTGAAGCTATTAGATAGTCTAAGAAACGCGCAATAGGTAAGTTAGTAATAGCAAAAAGATTGTGAAACTGTATGTTGAAATCTTCAAGCAACGCCTTTTTAAAATCTTTCTCCATAGCAGCTTGATCGCCTGGTAAAAAGGCTCCACTAGGGTTATAAACAAGGTCTAAGCGTAAATCGCTTCCTGGCATACCATAGCCACGCTCATTTAGTTCCTGCAGCGCTTTAATAGATTTATCGAAAACACCATCACCACGTTGTTTGTCTGTCTTACCACGAGTCCAGTGTGGCATAGAGGATATTACGTGAACATTGTGTGCTTTAAAAAAGTCTGGAAGGTCATAATATTTTTTGTTTGCACGAATAATGGTAAGGTTACTACGTACAATAAAATCTTTAATACCAGCTTTTGAAGCCTCTTCAACAAACCAACGAAAATTTGGGTTCATTTCTGGGGCGCCACCAGTTAGGTCTAACGTATGTGCTCCTGTAGTTTTAATAATTTCAAGACATTGTTTCATAGTCTCGACCGTCATAATTTCCTTACGGTCTGGTCCAGCATCTACGTGACAGTGTTCACAAACCTGATTACACATATATCCTAAATTCATCTGTAAAATCTCAAGGGTTTTTGGGCGTAAAGGGAATTGGTTTATTTCAGAAATTTTTTCTTTAAAAGTTGGCAATTCACCACTTTGAAAAATTCCGTTTGAAAGTATTTCTAACTGTCTGTTTGCATTTGCTAATTCGCTGTCTTGTTTCTTTAGAGACTTAGTCGCCATTCAATATAATATTTAAGATGAGAGTTTAGTGGTTTAAACTCACAGAGCTATTTAAAAATTCAGTTTTAAAAGATTTTAGAATTAAAAATCTTAGTGAGAAAGTTTCTCATATTTGTTCATCATCTGTACACCATGAACTAGTGTTGCGCCACTCTCAATAGCAGCACCAACATGAACAGACTCCATCATTTCTTCTTTGGTAATACCACGCTGTAAGCCATCTTTAGTATATGCATCTATACAATAAGGACACTTAACAACATGTGAAACAGCTAATGCAATTAAAGATTTTTCTCTCGCAGATAATGCGCCTTCCTCAAATACTTTACCGTAATAATCAAAAAATTTTGTACCTAGCTCTTCACTCCATTCTGTAATTTTTCCAAATTTTCTTAGGTCTGCTGGGTCGTAATATGTTTTGTTCATGATCTATATTTTTGCCTAAATATAAGTATTAATCGTTATTAACTATAGATACTTACGAGGAACTTGGCATTATAGTTTTTTTTTAAAATAGAAAAGCGTTCCTACAAATTGTAAGAACGCTTTAAGGCTATTTAAATAAATAGAATTGGGATTATTTTTTAATCTGAAGTTTAGTTACAAAAGAATTTCCTTTTGCAGTTGCCTTAACAATATAAAGCCCTTCAGATAAATTACCTGTTTGGATAGTGTCTTGAGTAGAAATGTTTGACTGCTTAAGAATTAACCTTCCGTTCATGTCATAAACCTCTAAAGTATCTAATGCCTGTGTTACGCTAAATCCTTGTGTTGCAGGATTAGGGTAAACAGAAAGTAAAGAAGGTTGTAACACGTCTTGAGTACTCAAGCTATTAGCTTCATTAGCATACACGTAAAATTGACCTGGTTCTAAACTTATCTCATTAGCTGTGTTTGTTACCTCTATAGTTTCATTAGTTAGCATATTATACCAAGTTCCTGTTTCTTGAAATGTTGGATTTATACTTTGTGTGGTAATACCGAAGTTTCCTAAAACAGTGACATACCTTATAGAGTTTCCTGTAGCATTAGTGTCTTCTAGCTGTATTTTCTTTAAACCATTTGCGTTATCAACATCTAATGTAAAGGTTGTAGTTTTAAAAATTGGCTCTGCCAATTTTAACGCTATTAATTGAGACCATGTGTTATAAAGATCTACTCTATTTTGATCATTTAGAAAGTCCCAACCGTCTGGCTTTTCGTCCAGCTTACATTGATCATTACCATAAGGTGTAGGCAACGTACCGTTAGAGCACGTAAAAATGCTTGTTTCATAACCAAGCTCTCCAAATTGCCATATCATCTTAGGACCTGGAACTGTAAAGAAGAACGCTCCTGCAGCTTCTAAACGGTCTAAAGCCGTTGGTAAGTCTGTTGCATCATAACTCGCATTAGAGTTTCCGAAAGCTAAATTTTTATAGTTAAGACGTTCTTCGTCATGACTTTCCATATAACTTACTTGAGTTGGTGCGGTAAAATTGTTATTTATATAAGATACACCACTAATATTATTCTCTGTATTATAACCCATTGTACTTTGGTTATAAGGGTTTGTCAATTTATTCCAGGTCATAATACCTTTTCCTTCATCTAAGCGATAGTTACCCCATTCTATTTCTTCTTGTCTTGAACCTCCATTTCCTAAATGTTCAAAAATGATAAGAAAATCTTCATCTACATCCCATTGTGCATCAGCATAAAGTTTTAAAACATCTACGCGGTCTTGGTTATAGCTGTTTGTACAGCCCTCATCACCTTCGCAATTTTGTGTGAACCCTTTAGTTAAGTCCCAACGCATACCATCTATCTTGTATTCTTCTATCCAATATTGAGCGGTTTGCATAACATATTGTCTTGTAGCATTGCTGCTATGGTCAAAATCATTAAATACATTGTAAGAGTGCTGTGCAACTTGGTTAAAATATGGACTTTCTGCAGTTGCTTGACCACCATAACAACCATTGCAATTGTTATACATTCTGTATAATGGATTTTGTCCTGTTGCTTGGTTGTAAACTACATCAAGAATAATTGCCATTCCTCTAGCGTGTGCCTCATCTACCAGTTCTTTAAATTTATCTGGTGTTCCATATGCCTTGTCTAGTGCCATGTGAAATTGTGGATTGTAACCCCAACTTATGTTTCCATCAAACTCAGAAACTGGCATTAATTCAATGGCGTTTATCCCTAATGTTTCTAGATAATCTAGACGATCTATAACATCCTGAAAGTTTTTATTGTCATCAAAATCTCTTACAAGTAGCTCATAAACTACTAAATCTTCTTTTGCAGGCTTTTCGAAATTGTCTATTTGCCACGTGTATTCTGGTGCTCCTGGAATGACCCAGCTAATTGCATCTTGTGTTTTCTCTGATGGATAATCAGGAATGTTAGGAAACGTGCTTTCTGGAATAAACACATCGTTGTTTGGTGTAAGTACTAGAGTAGAGTAAGGGTCTGCTATCGTAATTTCAGTATCAATTAGATATTGAAACAAAAGGTTTTCTCCAGGCGTTTGGTTGTTTAATGTAATCCAATGTTTGTCTTGAGCTTCATCAAAATTTAATAAATAGTCATTGCTTAGTGCCCAATCTGTATCATTAAAATTACCAATAAGGTGTACATAGTCCTTATTAGGTGCATAAAGCACTAAAGTAACAGATGTGTTATCTTCTGAAATGTTTATACCATCTTTCATTCCTGCAGGTACGGCAGCTAACGTAGGGTTGGGTGTTAATAGAACTTGAAATGTTTCACTAAGTGTTTCATTAGTGTCTGGATTTGTTGCAACCAATTCAAAATTTGAATCTTCTGAAACAACTACATCATATGTATATGTAGATAGTCCATTTTGAGTATCTGTACTAGTACCATTAACAAAGAGCTCGTAATTTGCATTAACACCAGTTTCAGCTTGAATACTTAATGTGTTTCCGGCATCTATAAATGAAACTGCTTCTGTAGGATTGTTAAGGTTTAATCCAAATACACCAACATTAAATATAAAATCTCCTGTTTGGTTAGCTCCATTTTGGCTTTTAGCAAGCACGCCGATTCGATCTATATTGGTAGAATTATAAAACTGCGTAGGGTCTGAAATTACATAAGAATATGTACCATCTCCATTGTTTGTAAATTGTGCTTCAGCTGGTGAATTACCAAAACCACCACTACCAGTTACTGGAGAGTTGGTTGCAGCATCACTGTTAGGCTCATAAAACCAAGCCCATAAATATACATCTGAGGTTCCCCATTGTTGTTGTACATCTATACCTGATAATGTGATTGTAATTTCATCTGTTTGGTTAAAAGATGCAGGTGTAATTGTGATGTTTTGTGCTGAAAGCATCATCACCATTAAAACTGCTAAAAATGTAAAGATTGATTTCATAGAAATGTTTTAAGATAAAAAAGGCTGTGAGTTACCACAGCCTTTAAAAATTAGTTTCAGATTATAACAAATTCAAAGAAAACTGATAATTTCTAGGATTGCTTAAGTCTAATATAACTTCATAGGTTCCTGCCTCGCTAACAGACATATTGGTAGAGCTGTTAAACTCTAACGTACCGTCTGACGCTAAACCAAAGTTAGTGCCCCAATCGTCATTAGCTCTAAACTTAAATTCACCTACAGATAAATCTAACGTAATAGACCAAGTTCTTGAAGCTCTGTCAAAAGTTAGATCCATATCTTGGCTCCAGCCAGAATCATCTCCAGTTGTAGCAAATCCTATAATACCCCAATCTGTTTTTTGTGCAGAGTAAGTAAGATCTGTAGTATTAGCATTTACTAGGTAGTAGCCTTCTCCATCTGGTGTGGCACAATTACCTTCGCCATCTGCAGTAAGTTGTTGTGTGTAAGCTAAACTTCCTGAAGCATCACCATAATCTACATTTCCCCACGCAAAATTTCCATCTGCATCTGGTGTTACAAACTTGTATTCTGTAGTTAAGTACACAAAGCCTTCATAATCGGTTTCTCCAGTTGCACTAGCTTCTAAATAAGGTACAAACGCCACGTTTTCATTTTCGTCAGGATTCCACTGTCCAAAACTAGGGTCTCCACCATCTTGGTGAGGTCCTGGAACTGCCAATCGAGGTCCGTTTAATGGAACATATGTGGTAACAGATACTGTTTGTAGGTTAGAGGTTCTTTCTAACACACCAGTTTCTGTAGTGATTGTTGCCAATAGTCTAAAATCTAAATCTCCTGTTTCTCCTGCTTCTATACCACTTAAATTAGCAATAGTATTTAATGATTGGTGTGTTAAAGCAAAAGACGTAGTGAAGTTATCGTCATTAGAATTTGCTGTTATTTCTTGAGGTGCTGTAAACTCAGTGCCACCTAAAGTAGCTTGTAATGTATAGTTTACAGAGACTGTCGCGCCAACTGTATCAAAATCTTCAAATGCAATAGTTGCAGCTGTATCTTCCAATGCAGAGTTATCTAAAACTATGCTTGAGCCTTCCACAGGAGCATTTAATTCTGGATCTGCTTCAACATAAGTTGTTGCTGTATATATTAAAGCTTCTGTGTTTCCTGAAGCACTTTCTCCTCTTAAGTAAAATGTAAACTCCTTAAATGGTTCTGCGCCTATTTCTAAAAGCGTTGTATTTAAGTTAGCAACACTTACAGTAAAGCTACTGGTTTGTGTTGTTCCTAAAGTTACCGTAGATGTAAACTCAGGATCTGCAGAAAGTACAATAGTAAAAGGGCCTTCTTCATCTCCAGTAAAAGTTACTGTTGTTGCTGGGTTTTCTGGGTAAGAAAAGTTAAGGCTTAAGTTAGAGACATCTCCATTATTTGCTGTAAATACAGATTCTTGATCTTGTACCACTAAAGACTCATCATCTTCACAAGCTGTAAACAACATAAAGAATGCTGCTAAAAAACTAAGTTTGTATATAAATTTCATAATGTTTAGTTTGATAAGTTAATAGGAATCATACCGTATTTTCCAGATAGGTCATTAAACCAAATCTCGTAAGCATCTGCTACTGGAATTGGAATTTCTCCTGCATCTGTAGAGGCTTGTCCAGAAAACTCACTAGTGCCACCCCAAAGAGTTCCATCTAAACTAAATTGAATACCACCAGTATTTAAATCTGTTGAAAGAACAGACCAGATATGAGGATCAAAAGTAGATTGTGTCATAGCAACATCTTCTGTAGTTGAAGAGCCTGTAATTGTTACTTGTGTGTAATCTGTTGCGCTAGCTTCATCAAAAGGATCTATGCTAAATGTACGTTCTGCAAGATCTATTGTAAATGAGTAATACCCTTCTGAAGGGACACTAAAAACGCCTGGATCATCTCCAGAACCATCATTTACATTTACTTCGTCACCACCGTTTGTTCCCCATTGTGGTTGCCATTGCCCTCTTACTTCAAGAAGTTTAAATGCCATATCTCCACTTAAGAAACGACCTGTATAGGTGTATAGGTTATCGTTTTGAGAATCTCTGTAAAGTAGTGGGTTTTGGTTATTGTTATTCCAATCTGCTTCTGTTGCGTTACCAACTAAATACAAATCTTTAAAAGGATAGGTAAAGAATGGAAAGATTTCGAAAACAACAGTGTTTGATGTTGCTGCTAAGCTATTTGTAGTTCCTATTGAAGAATTAACTCTCACATAAACATCTGACCAGTTAAAAGGAGCTAACCCTATTTGGCTTGCTTTTTTATTTAAGTCGTTAACAGTTAGCGTGATTGCATTTGGCCTTCCTTTAGTTACAGTACCTAATGATAAGGCGTCTGTGAACTCTGCATTTGTAGCCATTTGTACGTCATACTTAATCTCTGTGGGAACGTTATAATCTGCTTCTTCCCAAGATATGGTAACTGCAGGATTGTCTACATTGCTAGCATCTAATAAGATGCTCGTAATGTCAAGTTCTAAAGCCACTGGCTGTGCAGTAAGCTCTGCTTGAAAATCTGTTGAATCGTCTTCACTACAGGCGCTAACTAAAAGGCCTAGTAGGAAAAGCGACGCAATTTTAAGGTTCTTTATCATAATTATTGTTTTAATTGTATTGAATTAATAACCTGGATTCTGTATTAAGTTCGGGTTTGTTGCTATACTCGAACTAGGAATTGGGTAAAGTGTTCTTGTAGCTTCGATAGATGCTCCATCTGGGCTGTCTCCTTTGTACTCCCAAACGTATTGGTTGCCTGTAAATAAACCAAAACGAATAAGGTCTTGTCTTCTGTGGCCTTCCCAATGTAATTCTCTTGCGCGTTCGTCAATAATAAAATCTAGTGTTAATTGGCTATTTGTAATGTTACCTTGCGTACTACCAAAAGCACGCTCTCTTAATTCATTAATATAACCTACAGCTAGATCTAAGCTTCCGCCGCCACCTCTTAAGTGAGCTTCGGCGTACATTAGATAAACATCTGCAAATCTAAAAATAGGGAAATCTGCATCTGAGAATGTTAGGTCAGACCCTTGTTCTCCTGTTGATGTTCTGTTAGAGTATTTTGTAAGAATATAACCATTATTTCCTTCAGAAACTGGCTGTACGCTTATTGGTCTGCCGCTAGTAATTAATGAATTTCTTTGGTCATTGTTGTAAAGACCGTCTTCAAATAGTTGAGAAAACTCTCTACGTAGTCTAAACAAACCTCCAAATCCTCCAGCACTAACACCTAAAGACTCTCCATTTTGCTCCATCTTACCAACTTGACCTTGTACTAAAATTGTAGTACCACCAAAGTTTTGAGCAAATAAACCATCGTTTACAGATGGTAACATAATCTCATTCTGTGCGCCATTTGTATTGTTATCTGCCAAGAAATTATCTAAATAGTTTGGAGTAAGTGTATAACCACTACCAATAAGCTCTTCACAAATATTTAAACAGTCTGTATAACGGTTAGTTCCTGTATACACTTCTGCATTAAGGTAAAGTTTAGCTAAAATCATCTTAGCAACACCTTGGTCTGCACGGCCATATTCATTTTGTAATGCTGGTGCTAAGTCTGTTTGTGCTTCTAGCAGCTCCGTTTCAATAAAGTTAAATAACTCTTCGCCTACAATTTCTTGTGGAGGTGTAGCAGAACCAATAACATCATTCTCTGTAACAAAAGCAGCTTTTCCAAACATATCTAATAAATGGTAATATGATAATGCTCGTAATACTCTAGCTTCTGCTCTAAATTGAGTGATGTCTTGTCTTAAGTCATCAGAAACACCTCTTGAGTCTAATAGCTCGTCTGTGGTTTGTCTTAAGAATTCATTTGCTAATGTAACTGAAAAAGACGCTCTTGCAAATACTCCTAATATTAAAGGGTTTTCTGCGTCCCAAGTACCACGTTGTATACCTCTAATTCCTGGATCATTTTCGAATGTGAAAATAGATTCGTCTGTTGAAAGGTTTTGTAAGTTATATAACCCTCTAATGTATTGTCCTGTACCAGCATCTAAGCCTCCAATATTTGAGCTGCCTGCGCCGCTTAAGCCAGAAAGCGAAAGGTTAGCATAAACACCAGCTAATAAACTAGTATAGCTGTTAGAGTCTGCAAAAAACTCGTCTTCCAAAAGCAATTCTGGATCGTTAGGTGTTACATCTAGGTCTCCTTCACAAGACGTGTTCAATGTGAAGACTGCTAATAACAGTAATAGTATATTGATTTGAATTTTCATTATATCTTTAATTTATAGATGTTATTAAAATTTGTAATTAGCTCCAAATTGGTACACTCTAGCTCTAGGGAAAATGGTGTTATCTACACCAGATGCACCTACTTCTGGATCTAAGCCGCTATAGTCTGTAATAACAAATGCATTTTGTACACCTGTCCAGATTCTTAAACTATCTCCCCATTTAGTATCATCTAATTGGATAGTGTATCCTAAAGTAGCATTATCCATTCTTAAGAATGATGCATCTTCAAGATATATGTCTGATCTTATAATTTCGTCTGTACTTTGAGTAAAGTTAGTTTCTAATACAGATGTAGGTATGTTGGCTAAGAAACCGTTACTGTTTAAATTGTTATAGTATGCATTGTTAGAGCTTACATTGTTATAAACGTAATTTCCTAAGCTAGCTCTTAAAAATACAGAAAGGTCAAACCCTTTATAGTTTACTGTAGAAGAAAACCCTAATAACACGTCTGGATCTGGATTTTTAGAAATAAATCGGTCATTGTTGTCTATTAACCCATCACCATTGAGATCTACGAATGCACCTTCAATAGGGTTTCCGCTTGCATCATAAACTTGCTTATAAACATAAAAAGAACCTGGAGCAAAGCCTTCTCTCTGTAAACCAATAGTACCACCAGTACCACCAGCAATTCCTGTAGTTTCAATATCTAAACCAAAAGCAAGATCTTCAATTTCTCTATCTAAGAAAGCAGCATTAAAGTTTACGTTCCAGTTTAAGTCTTCTTGCTGAATGATATCAGAATTTATAGTAAACTCTAAACCTTTAGAGCTAAAACTACCAATATTTAAAAAGCCTTGGTTACTAAAGTTAGAACCATCTGCGATTGGTACAAAAGATAATAAGTCTTCTGAAATGTTTTTATAAACTTCAACAGAACCAGAAATGCGATTATTAAAGAAACCGTAATCTAAACCAATGTTAGTTTGCTTAGTCTCTTCCCACTTAAGCAACTCATTTCTAAATTGTGGCTGTGCAATAGGAATAGAGCCGTCTCCAAATTGATATTGAGAGTTAGGTTCTCCTAAAGCAAAGCGACTTGTAAACAATAAAGACTGACCAATATTTTGTTGTCCAGTTACACCATAACTTGCTCTTAATTTTAAGAAGTTAAACTTTTCAGACTCTGCAAAGAAATCGTCACTAATTGTCCAACCTGCAGAAACACTTGGGAATGTACCAAAACGCTCATCTGGGCTAAATCTAGATGTACCATCTCTTGTTACAGATGCAGATAAGAAGTACTTATCTTTATAAGACACCTCACCTTTACCTATGTAGGTTAATAAAACTACTTCTGGGTCTATATTAGTAGTAGGAACTATAAGGGTGTTTGGGTCATTTTGTTCTCCAGTAGAAAAACTTTGTGATTCAAATTTTTGGTAGTTATATACACCTTGTACCCCTAAAGTAAAGTCGTTTATAGTTTTGTCGTAACGTAATTGAAAGTTAAACTGCTGGTTAGTTCTTTCGTTTTCATAAGCACTGCTGTTTCCTAGTAAAACTGTTTCACCTTCGTCGTTTACTATTCTTACACCTAAGGCACTTTCTAAAGGTCTCATAAAAGTACCTTTACCAGTACTCTTATCATATCCTAAGTTTAATAATGCACTAAATTCTGGTGCAAAGTGAAACTTATAATCTAAAACAACATTACCAAAATAACGTGTTACTTCACTAACATTTCTAGTTTGCATAAGCTCTGCTACTGGGTTCCTAGCAACATTGGCTAATGGATCTCCGTTTGCATCAGTAAATTCAAAGAAACCACCATAAGCAGACCCTTCTTGGTAAATAGGTTGTGTTGGGTCAAAACGCAAAGCACCACCTTCAACACCAGGACTAAATCTGTTATCCTCTAGAGTAAGGTTGGCATTAAGGCTTACTTTTAAGTGGTCATCAAATAAACTAGGGTTAACACGTAAAGAGTAGGCATTACTTTGAAACTCCGATGTTTTTCTTAATCCAGGTCTATCTGTAAAACGCGCAGAAAACCTTACTGGTAATGTGTTTTTAAACAAAGAACCATTTAAAGACAGGTTACTATCAAAAGTCACTTGATTTTCATAAATCTCATCTTGCCAATCTGTATTTGCATCACCTAACAATCCTACATCTTGAGGACGTTGCTCGGCTACCAATGCTCTAAACTCATCTGCAGAAAATACATCTATAGTTTTAGCAAGTGTGTTATAACCTACTTGTGTATTAAACTCTGCCTTAAACTTCTTACCACCTTTTTTAGTTGTGATAATAATTACACCATTTGAGGCTCTACTACCATACACTGCTGTAGATGCAGCATCTTTAAGAACAGTAAAAGACTCAATGTCTGAAGGGTTTATAGTAGATAATATAGATCTTGCACCGCCTACGGCATCATTATCTATAGGTAAACCATCTATAACTATAAGAGGTTGGTTAGAGGCACTTAGAGAAGCACCACCACGAATTCTTATGTCTGATCCTGAACCTGGTGCACCACTAGTATTAATAGATAAACCAGCAACACGACCGCTTAATAAGTTTTCTGGAGTCGCAATGTTACCTTGATTAAAATCTTTTTCTGTAACCGCAGTTAATGCACCTGTGGAGCTTTTCATGGTTGTAGTACCATATCCCACAATAATTACTTCATTTAATTTTGCGGCATCTTCCTTCATTGCAAATGATAGGTTAGATTGGCCAGTATAGGTAATTTCTTGTTTTTGAAACCCAACATAGGTTACTACAACAACATCACCAGAATTTAGAGAAATTGAGAAATTTCCATCAAAATCGGTGGAGGTTCCATTTGCGGTACCCTTAATTAAAATATTTGCTCCAGGTATTGGTAATCCAGAGGCAGCTTCAGTTACTGTTCCTGTCACAATATCCTGCGCAAATAAAGAGAGCGGAAATAGCACAAACAGCCATAAACATTTAGTAAGTAATTTCATATAAAATAGTAATGAGTTAGTAAATGATTGTACTTAATAGATTCACTTTTCGTTGTTAAAAATATATAAATCATTAAGTAAACTTTAAGAAATAAAAAATTATCCTCAGCGAAAACGTTTTCGTGTTGACAACTTTCTATTTATGACAATATTTCATTAACATCCGTTTGAGATAAAAGGTTAATAATTATGCATTACCTTTATTGCGAATACAATATCCCATGAATAAAAAAGTCACATTAAAGTCAATTGCCAAGGAGTTAGATGTATCAATTTCAACAGTTTCAAAAGCGTTAAAAGACAGTCCAGAAATTAGTAAGGATACAAAGCAGAAAATTAAAGCATTTGCAAAATTTTATAATTACAAACCAAATAATATTGCTCTAAGTTTAAAGAACAGAAAAACTAAAACTTTGGGCATTATCATTCCAGAAATAGTACACCATTTTTTTACTACCGTAATTAAAGGTATAGAGCAAGTTGCTAATGATGAAGGTTATAATGTGATTGTATGTCTTTCTAATAACTCATTTGATAAGGAAGTTATAAACATGGAGATACTAGCTAATGGTAGTACAGATGGTTTTATAATGTCTGTCGCTAAAGAAACACAACAAAAGAAAGATTATCACCATTTGGTTGAAACCATAAACCAAGGTATGCCAGTTGTTATGTTTGATAGGATGATTCCAGAAATTAACTGCGATAAAGTTATTATAGATGATAAGAAAGGCGCACGACAAGCGGTTCAGTTTCTAATTGATAAAGGAGCAAAAAAGGTTGCGCTATTAACTACAGTAGATTATGTGAGCGTAGGAAAATTAAGAACTACAGGATATTTAGAATGCTTAGAAAGTAATGATTTGCCTATTGATGAATCCTTAATTCTCAAAATAGAAGATATGGACCATTATGCTGAAAAAATCGAAGAATTTTTGAAGCAAACCTCGTGTGATAGCATTTTTGCAGTTAATGAACATTTTGCTGTAGAGGCTATTAGAGCCTTAAGGACACAAGGAAGGTCAGTACCAGAAGATGTCTCTGTAATTGCATTTACAGATGGCGAATTGTCTAAACATTTCATACCAAGTCTTACTACAATTAAACAAAAAGGCTTAGAAATGGGTGCAACTGCAGCAAAACTACTTATTGATAAGCTTGAGCGTCCAGAAGATGAAAAAGAGCTCTACCAAACCGTTATACTCGAAACATCACTTATTGAAAGAGAATCTACAAAATAAGATAACATTGCTTTTTTAGACATTTCTAAAAATTAGTTTATATTTGACCCGATTATCAAACTTAATGATTCACTTTTCGCTGTTAAGTCTTGATAATTATTCTTTGTTAAGGCTTATCGTCTTGTTTAATTAATACAAACGATATGCAAAAACCCAAGTTAAGTTTTTGGGAAATCTGGAACATGAGTTTCGGGTTTCTTGGTATTCAGTTTGGTTTTGCTCTGCAAAACGCAAACACCTCAAGAATATTTGAAACCTTAGGTGCTCAAGTAGAAGATATTCCTATACTTTGGATAGCTGCTCCTGTTACAGGATTAGTTGTACAACCTATAATTGGTTATTTTTCAGACAGAACCTGGACAAAACTAGGTAGGCGTCGCCCTTATTTCCTAATTGGCGCAATCTTATCATCTATAGCTTTATTTATGATGCCTAACTCTCCATCATTATGGATTGCGGCAGGTACACTTTGGATTATGGATGCCTCCATAAATATTTCAATGGAGCCATTTAGAGCTTTTGTAGGAGATAACCTTCCAGACAGACAACGTACTTTAGGCTTTGCTATGCAAAGTTTCTTTATTGGTATAGGTGCTGTTGTCGGATCTTTACTACCATATATTTTCACCAATTGGATTGGTTTAGAAAATACAGCGGCAGAAGGTGTTATACCGCCATCTGTAAAGTGGTCTTTTTATGTAGGTGGCGTGGTGTTTTTATTGGCAGTCTTGTGGACCGTTTTTAAATCTAAAGAATATTCTCCTAAAGAATTAGAGGCTTTTGAAGCCGCTTCTAACGCTAAAGCATCTTTACAGCCTAAAATAGAAAATAGAGAAAAAAACATTAAAAACCAGCAAACAATAGGTTTGGTGATGGCTGCAATTGGAGCAATTATAAGCTACTATATCTACGCAAATTCACTCACTAAAGAACTATATATCTTGTTTGTCGGTTTAATTGTATTAGGCACCTTATTTATTATAGTAGCTCAACTTAGAAAACAAAACATAAGAAATGGATTTACCATTATTATGACAGATATGTTGAATATGCCCGAAACCATGAAACAATTGGCTTGGGTACAATTCTTTTCTTGGTTTGCATTATTCTCAATGTGGATTTACACCACAGCATCAGTAACTGGACACGTATTTGGTACTACAGATACTACAACTGTTTTATATAATGACTCTGCAGATTGGGTTACTGTTATGTTTACAGTTTATAATGGTGTCGCAGCAGCAGTTGCATTTTTGCTGCCAGTACTTGCTAAACGTACAAGCAACAAATTTACACATATGCTAGCTTTAGTAATGGGAGGCTTAGGTTTAATATCTATCTACTTTGTAACTACTAAAGTAGGATTATTGTTGGCAATGGTAGGTGTTGGTGTGGCTTGGGCAAGTATATTGTCAATTCCTTACGCGTTGCTTTCTGGCTCATTGCCTTCAGCTAAAATGGGATATTATATGGGTGTATTCAACTTTTTTATAGTAATACCTCAAATAGTAGCTGCTACAATCTTAGGTTTTTTAGTTAAAGAATATTTTAATAGCGAACCAATTTATGCTCTAATCATAGGTGGTTTTGCTATGATCCTTTCTGGACTATTAACATTAAGGGTTAAAACCAATAAAAAATTAAACATTAGTGATGCAACAAACTAAAGGATTCATATTCGATTTAGATGGTGTAATTGTCGATACCGCCAAATACCATTTCTTGGCTTGGCGCAGTTTAGCGAACCAGTTAGGTTTCGACTTTACTGAAAACGATAACGAAAAGCTAAAAGGCATAAGTAGAGTAAAATCGCTTGAGATGATCCTAGAATGGGGAAACATCACTTTGCCTGAAGAAGAGTTTAATAAGCAAATGGCATTAAAAAATGAAGAGTATTTAGCACATATAAGTGATATGAATGCCTCTGAAATACTGCCAGATGTTGAGAAAACATTAGAGTACTTAAAAAATAAACAACAAAAAATAGCCTTAGGGTCTGCAAGTAAAAACGCATCTCCAATTCTAGAACGCGTTGGTTTGTTAGATACATTTAAGGTTATAGTAGATGGTAATGCCGTTACTAAAGGTAAGCCTAATCCAGAAGTCTTTTTAAAAGGAGCAAAAGGTTTAGACCTAAACCCAGAAGCATGTATAGTTTTTGAAGATTCAATCTCAGGCATACAAGCAGCAAACAAAGCTAACATGGTTAGTATTGGTATAGGAGACCCAAAGGTGCTTCACGAAGCAGATTATGTATTCAAAGATTTCACAGAGATTTCTGAAGCATTTATAAATAAATTAATTGAAAATGAAAACGCAACTCTAAAACAAAACTAAGAGTAGTGTTAATGACTATTGAAAATTTAAAGCAATGAATCAAGAATATATCACAGCCAACGCTTGGTCAATTATAGAAGATGATTTTGACAAAGACCGCGTAAAATCCTCAGAGAGCCTTTTTAGTTTAGGAAATGGTGCTATGGGACAACGTGCTAATTTTGAGGAAACTTATACAGGAGACACCTTTCAAGGTAGTTATATTGCTGGTGTTTATTACCCAGATAAAACACGTGTAGGTTGGTGGAAAAACGGATATCCAGAATATTTTGCCAAAGTACTAAATGCTCCAAACTGGATTGGGATTAATGTTACAGTTAATGGTGTTGCTTTAGATTTAAATACCTGTAAAAGCATAACTAATTATAAGCGTGAACTTAATATGAAAGAAGGTTGGTATGAGCGTTCTTTTACTGCAGTCTTGCCAAATGATGTTGAGGTAAACGTAAGTGCAAAACGCTTCTTGTCGCTAACACATGATGAGCTTGGAGTTATTAATTATAAGGTAACTCCAGTTAATACAAAGGCCGTTATTGAATTTTCGCCCTATATAGATGCAGGTATTACTAATGAAGATACTAATTGGGATGATAAATTTTGGGATATACTATCTGTTACAGAAGCAGACCAACAAGGATTCATTACCTCTAAAACTATGAAAACAGAATTCCATGTAGGAACTTACATGCAATCTCTAGTCTTTGTCGATGGGCAAAAGCAGAATTTAAAACCATCTGTCACCCAATCAGATTCAGAATTATATTACAAATACACATTAAATGTAAATAAAGGCGAAGAAGCTAGTATTCAAAAATTTGCGGGATATGTGACAGATATGAATCACAAAACATCTCAATTAATTGATGCAGCAAAGACAGTTCTTAAAGAAAGCATCAATTTAGGATATGAAACGTTGTTAAAACAGCAAAAAGATGCTTGGGCTTCAATTTGGGATATGGCAGACATTACTATTGATGGTGATGTAAAAGCACAGCAAGGTATAAGATTCAATATCTTTCAGCTTAACCAAACCTATTTAGGAAAAGATGAACGTTTAAATATTGGTCCTAAAGGTTTTACAGGTGAAAAATATGGTGGTAGCACATATTGGGATACAGAAGCGTATTGCATACCATTTTATATGGCAACCAAAGACCAAAATGTAGCAAGAAGCTTATTGGCTTACCGTTACAATCACCTAGATAAAGCTATTGAAAATGCTGAAAAGTTAGGCTTTACTAACGGTGCAGCGTTATACCCAATGGTTACTATGAATGGTGAGGAAAGCCATAACGAATGGGAAATAACCTTCGAGGAAATACATAGAAATGGTGCTATGGTTTATGCCATTTACAATTATGTAAGATACACAGGAGACTTTAGCTATATTCCAGAAATGGGATTAGAAGTTATGATAGCAATATCAAGATTCTGGTATCAGCGCTTTAACTATAGTCAAGAGAAAAACAAATTCGTAATGTTAGGCGTAACTGGTCCTAATGAGTACGAAAACAATGTAAATAATAATTGGTATACCAACTACTTTGCAAAATGGTGTATAGAGTACACTATGTTATGCTTAGATAAGGTTAAGGATGGTTATAGTGATGATTATAATCGCATTGTAGGTCATACAAAACTTAAGGACTCGGAGCTAGACAAATGGCAAGAACTGGTAAACAATGTCTATTTACCTTATTCAGGTAAGTATGATGTGTATTTACAGCAAGATAATTTCTTAGATAAAGAGTTAATACCGGTTTCAGAGCTTGATAAAACACAACGGCCAATTAATCAAAAATGGAGTTGGGATCGTATATTAAGATCGTGCTACATTAAGCAAGCAGATGTGTTACAAGGGTTTTATTTCTTCGAAGATCATTTTACAGAAGAAGAATTAGAGCGTCATTTTGACTTTTATGAACCGCTTACAGTTCATGAATCCTCATTATCACCTTGCGTGCATAGTATACAAGCAGCAAAGTTGAATAGAATGGACCAAGCATATACATTTTATTTAAGAACATCTCGTTTAGATTTAGATGACTATAATAAGGAAGTAGAAGAAGGTTGCCATATTACAAGTATGGCAGGAACGTGGATGAGTATTGTTGAAGGATTTGGTGGTATGCGTGTTGTAAACGATACACTATCTTTTGAACCAAGGATCCCAAAAGAATGGGATGCGTATTCTTTTAAAGTTAATTTCAGAAACCAAGTGGTTAAGGTAAATGTATCTCAAAAAGGAAGCACGTTTGAGGTAGAAGGCAACTCAACTTTAAACATAATCTTAAATGGAGAAGCGTTAAAAATTTCACCATCACAACCTGTAAAGGCATAATTTAAAACACATTATATGAATCGGTTAATAATAGCTATTTGTTTACTTCTAACTGTGCAAACAACGTTTGCACAGTTAGAAAGGTTGGAGCCACCAAATTGGTGGGCAGATATGAATTTAACATCAGTCCAATTGTTATGTTATGGTGAAAACATTTCAGATTATGAGGTGTCCTCTAAAGACATAACTATTGTAAATGTGGAGCGTACAGAAAACCCTAATTATCTGTTTGTTAATGTAAATTTTGAAGGGCTTTCTGCTGGAGAATATTCATTTAAGTTCAAAAAGAAAGGTTCAAAATCTTTCACTAAGGCTTTTGCCTTAAAAGAACGTGATGCAAACTCAAAAGAAAGAGAAAGCTTTAATTCAAGCGATTTGGTGTATTTAATAATGCCAGATCGTTTTGCCAATGGAAATACAAGTAATGACAGTATGCCAAGTGTTACAGAAAAAGTAAACAGAGCAGAACAAGGTGGCCGTCACGGTGGCGATTTACAAGGTGTAATTAATCAATTAGATTATTTAGAAGATCTAGGAGTTACTGCACTTTGGAGCACACCACTTTTAGAAGATAACGACGCAAAATATTCTTATCACACCTATGCACAAAGCGATGTATATAAGATAGATCCACGTTATGGCACAAATGAGGATTATAAGCACTTGGCTACCGAAATGGAACAACGCGATATGAAATTAATAATGGATTATGTGACCAATCATTGGGGTGCAGAACATTGGTTAATTAAAGATTTACCAGAACAAAGCTGGATTCATCAATTTGAAGACAATAAAGACAAAGATTTTCCTTTAGATGGCTATGCCAACTCAAACTACAGGATGACAACACAGTACGATCCAAACGCGTCTGCAATAGATACACGTTACTGTGAAGATGGTTGGTTTACGAGTACAATGCCAGATTTAAACCAAAGCAATCCTAAAACGTTAACCTATTTAATACAAAATGCCATTTGGTGGATAGAGTATTCTGGGTTAGATGGTTTTCGCGTAGATACCTATTCATATAATGATAAAGAAGGCATCGCAAATTGGACAAAAGCTATTACAGATGAATATCCTAACTTTAATATTGTAGGAGAAGTTTGGCTACATAATCAAGCCCAAATAGCATATTGGCAAAAAGACAGCAAAATAGGAGCCTTGCAAAATTTTAATTCTCATTGTCCAAGTGTCATGGATTTTACACTTCATGATGCAATTGGTGTAATGTTTAAAGAAGACAACGCCAGCTGGAATGACGGAATGATTAAAGCGTACGATAATTTTGTGAATGACTTTTTATACCAAGACATAGACAATCTTATGGTTTTTGCAGAAAACCATGATACCGGACGTATAAACGAAATTTACAATGGGAGCCTAGACCATTATAAACTAGCAATGACGTTAGTGGCTACCACAAGAGGAACACCTCAAATTTATTACGGTAGTGAAATAGGAATGCGTGGCGACAAAGGAAAAGGAGATGGTGCTATACGACAAGATTTTCCTGGTGGTTGGGCTACAGATGCTAACAACGCCTTTACAAAAGATGGCCGTACAGAAGAGCAAGAGGCATATCATTCATTCTCTAAAACACTTTTCAATTTCAGAAAAGAGACACCAGCGTTACATACAGGAGAGTTATTACATTACCTTCCAGAAAATAACGTCTACGTATATTTCAGAAGTTTAGAAGATCAAACTGTAATGGTTGTATTAAATAATAATCCAGAAGAACAGACCTTAGATTTAAGTCGTTTTGCTGAAGGTATTAAGAATGCTACAACAGGTAAGGAGTTATTTTCTCAAAACACACTAAATTTAGATGAACCCTTAACGGTTAAAGGAAAATCTCCATTAGTAATAAGCTTAAACTAAAAACAATGAAGTCAAATTTCCTTTTAATTTTTGGTCTTGTATTAACTGTCTTTGGCTGTAAGGAAATGACGTTACAGGTGAAAAAAGAGGCAGTTAAAGAAAAACAAATTGCAGAAGAGTTTGTGTTTAAGGTTTTAGATAGCGCAGTTTTAAAAGAAGGCAAGCTATTTAGGGTAGATTCTTTTCCGTCTCAATTTGTAGTCCCAAGAACGGTTGATGTTTGGGTGCCAAAATCCTATTCCAAAGACAGCACGTATGCTGTGTTATATATGAATGACGGTCAAAATCTTTTTGATAGTACCACAACTTGGAACAAACAGGAATGGAAAGTAGATGAAACCTTAAGCAGATTAATACAACAAGATTCAATAAAAAATACAATTGTTGTAGGTGTGCACAGTATTCCAGAATTTAGGCATAGTGATTACTTTCCGCAAAAACCTTTAGAGCAACTTCCAAGCACAGCGTATGATTCTGTAGTGGTTATGGCAAAAAACAATGATGTGTCTAAAACAGAGTTCGTTTCTAATTCAGATAACTATTTAAAATTTTTAGTTGAAGAAGTTAAACCACAAATAGATGCTCAGTTCTCTACAAAAACAGGTGTTGAGCATACAGTAATTGCTGGAAGCAGTATGGGCGGATTAATTTCGTGGTATGCAGTTACAGAATATCCTAGAATATTTGGAGGCGCAATTTGCATGTCTACACATTGGCCTGGCGCAATGCCGTTTGAAGGCAATCCGTTACCTGAAGCTTATTTTAGTTATCTGGAAACTAAATTGCCAAGTCCAGAAACACATAAATTTTATTTTGATTACGGAGACAAAACTCTAGATGCGCTATATCCTCCATTTGCAACTCGAGTAGATGCTGTGTTTAAAGAAGCAGGTTTTACAGAAGATAATTTTAAAAATATGTTTTTTAAAGGCACAGATCATAGCGAGGCATCCTGGCAAAAACGATTACACATTCCTCTTAAATTCACATTATAATGATTCGAGTAAAACACATAGTGCCCTTTAGCATAGTATTATTAGGACTATTAGCTGTGTCTTGTAATACTAAAGGAAAAGCATTAGGACAGCCTTCTGTTATTAAAGGTATGGCAACGCCAATACGCCTAGACGTAGATAGTACATCTGTATTGCTAACAGATTATTTTTTAAATGTTTCTGAAATAGATTCAACAAGTACCACTAAAGGATTTGAATCTTCCATAGATAAAGACAAGACAACACTCAAACTAAAAACCTTAGCAAACGCATCAGCATTAGGCAACCTAAGAGTGTGGACAAATGGTGTAGCTAATGATATACCGTTATTTAAAAGCGCTAAAGAATCTAAAACAATTTCATTTAAAGCTGAAGAAAATCAGTTTCAAACTGTTCAGCTAAAGGGAGAATTTACAAATTGGGGCACACAACCAATGCGCTATGCAAATGGAGAATGGACTTATAGTGGAATTTTTAATCCAGGAAATCATCAATATGTTCTTATCGCAGATGGTAAGGAAATGAATAATCCAGATGAAACAGAAACTGTTGATAATGGTATGGGTGGCACTAACTCTGTTATTTCTATTGGAAATAAGAATGCGTTAAAGCCAGAGCTTTCTACGGGAAAGAATAATGTGTCTGCTTTCACAGTAAAGATTAAAAACAACTACAACACTGTTTTAGCATATTTAGACAATCAACTTATTGATGGTTCGTATGAAGAAACAGATTCAGATGAAATCTATATAAAAATCCCAAAAGGCTTAAAAGGGCGTCATCTTATAAGAGTGTATGCATCTAATATAAACGGAAGAGGTAATGATATTTTAGTACCTCTCGAAAATAGTAGTGTTATAAGTGATGCATCTAAATTAGAACGTACAGATTTTCACACTCAGATTTTGTATTTCTTAATGGTAGATCGTTTTAAAGACGGCGATTTAACCAATACTAAAAAAGTTGATAACGACAGTATTTTACCAAAAGCCAATTATTATGGTGGCGATTTACAAGGTGTTTTAGACAAGATAAAAGACGGTTATTTTAAAGAATTAGGAATTAATACTGTGTGGTTGTCACCAATAACACAAAATCCCGAAGGCGCGTATGGTTTGTGGCCAGAACCTTTAACCAAATTTTCTGGATATCATGGATATTGGCCAATTAGCAATACAAAAATAGACTACCGCTTTGGAGATGAGGCCTTGTTTAAAGAGCTTATTGAAGAAGCTCACAAACAAGATATGAATGTTTTGCTGGACTATGTGGCAAATCACGTTCATGAAGAACATCCATTGTATAAAGAGCATCCAGAATGGGCAACAGAGTTATACTTGCCAGATGGTACGCTAAATACAGAACGTTGGGATGATCATAGATTAACAACTTGGTTTGATACGTTTATGCCAACACTTGATTTTAGCAAGCCAGAAGTGGTAGAAACTATGACAGATTCTGCAGCTTATTGGGTTACAAATTATGATTTAGATGGCTTTCGTCACGATGCCACAAAGCACATTCAATTAGACTTTTGGCGTACGCTAACACGTAAAGTTAAAGAACGCACAGACAGACCTATTTATCAAATAGGAGAAACCTACGGTAGTTATGAGCTAATTAATAGTTACATAAACACAGGAATGCTAGATGCGCAATTCGATTTTAACTTATACGATGCAGAAGTATCAACCTTTGCTAAAAATGAAACCTCTTTTGAGCGTTTAGCAAATACCTTGCAACAAGGCTTAAATTATTATGGAAGTCATCATTTAATGGGGAATATATCAGGTAACCAAGATAAGGCGCGCTTTATAAGTTATGCCTCTGGAGACGTAAGTTTTGAAGAAGATGCAAAAAAAGCAGGTTGGACACGTGAAATCACTATGAGTGATACTACGGCGTACAAAAAGTTGGCGCAGTTGCAGGCCTTCAACTTATCTGTACCAGGTATTCCAGTAATTTACTACGGAGATGAGTATGGAAGTATTGGTGGTAATGACCCAGATAACAGACGCTGGATGAAGTTTGAAAACTTAAACAATCAAGAAACTCAGCTTAAAAACACTGTAACATCATTAGTTAATAAGCGTAGAAACTCAATGGCACTTCAATATGGAGAAACCAAAATTTTAAGAGCAGATAAAGAGGTGATGATTATTGAGCGAAACTATTTTACAGAAGAAGTATATGTTGTTTTTAATAAAACAAATAAAGCTCAAGATATAAACGTAGATGGTAATACCATTACTGTTGAAGCAAACGGATTTAATTTTTTCGAAAAATAACTTAAGACCCTAAATAAAACACACAAACAATGAAAACATATATTTCAGCTTTATTAATAGGACTTGCATTTGTAGCGTGTAAGTCAGAGCCTAAACAAGAAGAGGTAACAGTAGAAACTCCTAAAGAGATTGCGCCAGTTAATGATGAAATGCTGGAAACAGCAATTATCTATGAGGCAAACATAAGACAGTATTCTAGTGAAGGTACTTTTAACGCCTTCACCAAAGACATTCCAGAGCTAAAGCAATTGGGTGTAAAAGTAATTTGGTTAATGCCAATATTTCCTATTTCAGAAACTAAACGTAAAGCTACTGGAGGCGATTTTGCAAGCCTTATTGAAGATGAGGCAGAGCGTGAAAAAATGTTAGGTAGTTATTATGCTGTTTCAGATTTTACAGAGGTAAATCCAGAATTTGGTACCAAAGAAGATTTTAGAGCACTTCTTAAAACGGCGCATGATAATGATATGTATGTAATTTTAGATTGGGTACCAAACCATACAGGTTGGGATCACGTTTGGATAAAAAATCATCCAGAATTTTATACTAAAAACGCTAAAGGAGAAATTACAGATCCATTAAACGAAGATGGAGAGCCAGTTGGTTGGGCAGATGTTGCAGACCTAGACTACAGTAATGAGAACTTACGTAACGAAATGATTTCAGATATGAAATATTGGTTGTCTGAAGAAGGTGTAGATGGCTTTAGATGTGATGTTGCAGGTAGTGTGCCATTAGATTTTTGGGAGCAAGCTATACCACAACTTCGTGATACTAAAGAGGTATTTATGTTAGCTGAAGCTTGGGAGCCAGAATTATTAAAAGCTAATTTATTTGATATGGCTTACGCTTGGGATGGTCATCATATGATGAATGCAATTGCATCTGGAGAAAAGGATGCGTCTGCTTTTAAAGACTACATATCTAAAGTTGAAACTGACTACGAAGACAATGACATCTTAATGAATTTTGTAACAAACCACGACGAAAACTCTTGGAATGGAACTATTAAGGAACGTATGGGTTCTAATGCAAGTGCAATGACAGCGTTGTCATACACAATGCCTGGAATGCCACTAATTTATAGTGGTCAAGAATACGATCTAGATCACAGGTTAAAGTTTTTTGAAAAGGATAGTATACCAAAAACAAAAGCTAATATGTGGCCAATGTTAGAAAAATTAGGGCAACTTAAGACAGAAAATAAAGCGCTTCATGGAGGTAAAGATGCTGCAAAAATATCTATTTTAGAAACATCTAAGCCAAATGCTATCATTGCTTTTAAAAGAGAGAAAGCAGAAGATCAATTGGTATATTTAGCAAATGTATCTAATAACCCAATTACATTTACTGTACAATTAGAAGGTGTATATGTAGATGAAATGACAGGAAAAGAAATTACGCTAGCTAAAGATCAGGAACACACATTAAAAGGAAATCAATACGTTATTTATACCAATAAATAATCTAACATATTATGTCTCGGTTAAACCTGTAATATATCGCTTAAGATATGTTACAGGTTTTTTTATTCTTGTAATTTTAAGAGAATTAAATCCTTTATCTCTAAAAAGAGATGCTCATTACTAACTATTTATCAACCGAAAACGTTTTAGTCAAGAGTAAGATTAGGCGTTTCCTTTTATTCTCAATACATTTAACATAATGAAAGATAAATTGAATCATATTGCTGTCCTAACAAGTGGTGGCGATGCTCCAGGAATGAATGCAGGAATAAGAGCAGTTGTACGTTCTTGTGCATTTCACGATATTAAATGTTCTGGTATTTATAGAGGTTACCAAGGTCTTATAGAAAATGATTTTGAAGTTCTTAATGCACGTTCAGTAAGAAATATTATAAATCGAGGTGGCACCTTTTTAAAATCTGCACGTTCTAAAGAATTTAGGACAAAAGAAGGACGTCAAAAAGCTTACGAAAATCTTATATCTCAAGGCGTAGATGCCTTGGTGGTAATTGGAGGAGATGGTACATTTAATGGTGCAGTTGTCTTTAATGAAGAACATGATTTTCCAATAGTAGGAATGCCAGGTACTATAGATAATGATATTAATGGAACAGATCATACCATTGGTTACGATACTGCATTAAATACTGTTGTTGAAGCTATAGATAAAATTAGAGATACAGCAAACTCTCATAACCGTTTGTTTTTAGTTGAGGTTATGGGAAGAGATGCAGGAGATATTGCCTTAAATGCAGGTATTGGTGCAGGAGCAGAAGAGATTTTAATTCCGGAAGAAGATTTAGGAACAGATAGATTGTTAGAGTCTTTAAAACGAAGTAAGAAATCTGGGAAAACCTCCAGCATTATTGTGGTTTCTGAAGGAGATAAAATAGGTAAGAATATTTTTGAACTCGCAGAGTTTATTGAAACCAACCTAGAAGATTACGAAGTTAGAGTCACTGTTTTAGGACACATACAACGTGGTGGTACGCCTAGCTGTTATGATCGTGTTTTAGCAAGCAGGTTAGGTATTGGTGCCGTAGATGCATTATTGGCAGGAGAGCGAGACATTATGATAGGAACAGTGCACGGTAAAGTTACATCTGTGCCATTTAAGGAAGCTGTTGCAGGACGCAATAAAATAGATTTAGATTTAATTAGAGTGGCAGATATTACTTCGACATAATACAATAAGATGTCTCGTGACAGGCATTGTCGAAATAGTTATATAGAAAAAGAAATTATTAATTAAAAAGTTACCCAATACGTTGGGCATTACTATGACAAAATTAGCAATAAACGGTTTTGGCCGTATCGGTAGAATAGCATTTAGAATAGCAACACAACGCGACAATGTAGAAGTTGTAGCAATAAACGATTTATTAGACGTAGATCACTTAGCATACCTATTAAAATATGATTCAGTTCACGGAAAATTTCCAGGGATTGTTGAGGTTAAAGACGGCAACTTAGTTGTAGATGGTAATACAATTCGTGTAACAGCAGAGCGCAATCCAGAGGACTTAAAATGGGATGAAGTAAGTGCAGAGGTTGTAATGGATTGTACAGGAATATTTACAGATTTAGATAACGCAGATGCACACTTAAAAGCAGGTGCTAAAAAAGTAGTTATCTCTGCACCATCTAAAACAGCGCCTATGTTTGTAATGGGTGTAAACCACAAAGATGTTAAACCATCAGATAATATTGTATCTAACGCATCTTGTACTACAAACTGTTTAGCGCCAATGGCTAAGGTTATAGATGATGAGTTTGGTATTGTAGAAGGATTAATGACTACAGTACACGCAACAACATCTACACAATTCACTGTAGATTCACCATCAAAGAAAAACTACAGATTAGGGCGTTCTGCAATTGCTAATATTATACCAACATCAACAGGAGCTGCAGTAGCGGTAACTAAAGTAATACCATCTTTAAAAGGTAAGCTAACAGGTATGGCGTTTAGAGTGCCAACAACAGATGTGTCTGTTGTAGATTTAACTGTACGTACAGAAAAGCCAGCTACTTACGAAGATATTAAGATAGCATTTAAAAAAGCATCTACTGGAGATTACCGTGGTATTATAGATTATGTTGAAGATGATGTGGTGTCTCAAGACTTTGTAAGCGATGCCAATACATGTAATTTTGATGCAAATGCAGGAATTGCTTTAAATGATAAATTCTTTAAATTAATTGCTTGGTATGATAACGAGTACGGATATTCTTCTAAATTGGTAGATTTATCGTTACACGTAGCGTCATTATAATTTCATAAATATTTAAAAGAGTCTGGTGCTGTTAAATTATTAGTTTAATAGATGCTGGACTCTTTTCAATTTTACAAACACCTATCTTTAATTAAATTTTATTTATGGTACTCATAGCAGATGGCGGCTCAACAAAATGCGACTGGATTCTATTAGATTCCAAAGGCGATGTAAAGCTTAAGACAAGAACACTTGGCTTAAATCCAGCAGTCTTTAAACAAGAAGTTTTAGAAGAAAGGCTAAAAGAAAATAGTGAGCTTAAATCTATATGTGACATTGTAGAAACAGTACACTTTTACGGCGCAGGTTGTGGTACCAAAACACCTAAGCAAAACCTAAAAGAGACATTACAAAATTACTTTTACGCAGCTAAGGAGATAGAGGTAAATGAAGATATGGCTGCTGCAGTGTATGCTGCAACAACAAAACCAGGCATTGTGTGCATCTTAGGTACAGGATCTAATTCCTGTTACTTTGATGGTAAAGACATCCATATGGCGGTGGACTCATTAGGGTATATTCTTATGGATGAAGCTAGCGGTAATTATTTTGGCAAACGCCTAATAAGAGATTACTACTACAATAAAATGCCTAAAAAACTTAAAAAAGAATTTGCAGCTAGGTTCGATTTAGATTCAGATGTTATTAAAATGAACCTTTACAAAAAAGAGAACCCAAATATGTATTTGGCCTCTTTTGCAGAGTTTATATTTACCAGTGAAGTAGGAGATTTAAATGCTTATTTCTATAAATTAATTGAAGAAGGCATGCTCAAATTTATAGAGCGTCGCATTCTTTGTTTTAAAGAAGCACAACACGTTCCTATTCACTTTATAGGATCTATAGCTCATTTTTCAGAAGACATCATAAGAGAATGTTTTGAGCCCTATCAACTTGAGTTAGGTTCAATAATTAGAAGACCTATTGATGGTCTTATACAATACTATAAAGACAATATATTATAATGAATTTCCCATCTATAAACCCTACAGAAACAAACGCTTGGAAAGCACTAAAAGATCATTTTGAAAGCATTAAAGCTGAAAAAATGAAAGATTGGTTTGCTAAAGATCCTCAGCGTGCCGAAGACTTTTCAATAGCTTGGAAAGATGTGTATGTAGATTATTCAAAAAACCGAATAACTGCAGAAACTAAACAACTGCTTTTAAACTTAGCAGATGAGGTGAAGCTTAAAGATGCTATTGAAGCGCAATTTTCAGGAGAAAAAATAAATCAGACAGAAGATAGGGAAGTATTGCATACAGCGTTAAGAGATGCTAAAACCAAAGTTTCTGTAAATGGAGAATCTATTTCTAAAGATGTTCAGGATAATCTGGACCATATGCAGTCGTTTTCTAAAAGTATTATAAACGGCGATAGGAAAGGTCATACCGGAAAGCCTATAACAGATGTTGTAAATATAGGTATTGGAGGAAGTGATTTAGGACCACAAATGGTGGTTGATGCGTTACAGTTTTATAAAAATCACCTTAACGTACATTTTGTAAGTAATGTAGATGGAGACCATATTTCAGAAACGTTAAAACACTTAAATCCTGAGACCACTTTATTTGTCATTGTTTCAAAAACATTTACAACACAAGAAACACTTACCAATGCCAATACGGCAAGGCGTTGGTTTTTAAAAAACGCCGAAGAATCTGCAATAGCCAAACACTTTGTAGCAGTATCTACAAATGCTACCGCCATTAAAGAATTCGGAATTTCAGAAAAAAACAGTTTTACAATGTGGAACTGGGTTGGTGGCCGTTTTAGTTTATGGAGTAGTGTTGGACTTTCAATAAGTTTAGCTGTAGGTTTTAACAACTTTAAGCAGCTTTTAGATGGTGCAAAAGACATGGATTCTCATTTTAGGAATACAGAGTTTTCAGAAAACATTCCTGTTATCACTGCTTTGTTAACAGTTTGGTATAACAATTTTTATGGAGCAGAGAGTGAAGCTATTATTCCATATTCTCAATACCTGCAAAAGTTAGCACCTTACTTACAACAAGGTATTATGGAAAGTAACGGTAAAGGGATAGACAGAGATGGAAAACAGATAGATTACGAAACTGGCACCATAATTTGGGGAGAGCCAGGAACAAATTCCCAGCATGCATTCTTTCAATTAATTCATCAAGGCACAAAATTAATACCTAGTGATTTTATTGGTTTTAAAACCTCCTTACACGGTAATACAGAACATCACGATAAACTAATGGCAAACTACTTTGCCCAGACAGAAGCTTTGTTACAGGGAAAAGATGAGACAACAGTTGTTTCAGAATTAAAAAACAAAGGTCTTTCAGAATCTGAAATTAAGGCGCTAACACCTTTTAAAATATTTGAAGGTAACAGGCCAACTACAAGTATTCTAATTGATAAATTAACACCTAAATCTTTAGGTAGCTTAATTGCTATGTATGAGCATAAACTTTTTGTGCAAGGTGTTATCTGGAATATTTTTAGCTATGACCAATGGGGCGTCGAGTTAGGTAAGCAATTAGCTAATACAATATTAGAAGATTTAAAAGCAGATGGTTTAAAACACACGCACGACGCCTCGACAAGTAAACTATTAAAGCGTTATAAATCTTAGAGCTTCTTAGGTTAAAATGATGACTTAGGGCTCAACTTTTAACGTTGAGCCTTTCTTGTTTATATCGATTAGCTTTTCAGTAACTTTGTGAGGGTGCTCGATGCTAATTTTAATTTAGTTTCGAAAAGCTCAATCCTTTATAAATGCTCTTTACTTAGATAATTTCTTAAAATGCAGCTTCAAACAAAAATACCAATACAAGAACAATCTCCTAAAATTAATTATAACTCAAGCTTAGTGTTATTAGGCAGTTGTTTTGTTGAAAATATTGGAAAGAAGTTTGACTATTTTAAGTTGAAAAACACACTAAATTCGTTTGGTATTACGTTTCATCCATTGGTTTTAGAGCGTCTTATTAAAAATTCTTTAAAAGACAAATCCTATTCTGAAGATGATGTGTTTCAACTTAATGAGCGTTGGCATTGTTATGATGCACATTCAGTATTAAGTGATGCATCTCAATCGAAATTAATTAATAATCTAAACCTTGCTTCTAAAACGTTAAAGCGCTCGCTTACAGACGCCTCACACATTGTTGTTACTTTAGGGACAGCTTGGGGTTATGTGCAACAACACTCAACAGAGGTTGTAAACAATTGTCATAAAGTACCACAGAAAAATTTCAAAAAGACTTTAGCTAGTGTAGATGAACTTGTAGTAAGTTTAAAATCTATTTCAGCAACTATTAAAGCCATAAATCCAGAGGCAAAACTTATACTTACAGTCTCTCCTGTTAGGCATATTAAAGACGGCTTTGTGGAGAACACTCAAAGTAAAGCGCATTTAATTTCTGCAGTCCATAAAACAATTTCAGCAACCAATAATACAGCCTACTTTCCATCTTATGAAATTATGATGGATGAGCTAAGAGACTACCGATTTTATAGTGAAGATATGCTGCACCCAAGCCAGATTGCTGTTAACTATATATGGGGTCAGTTTATAGCAGCTTGGTTTTCTCAAGAAGGGAAAGATACTTTAAACCGCGTAAATGACATTCAAAGAGGTTTAGCTCATAGACCATTTAATCCGAGCTCAGATGCGCATCAAAAATTCATTAAGAACCTTCAGGAAAAAATTGAAGCACTACAAAAGGATTATCCTCAAATAAAGTTCTAATCTTTCAGTATCTTTAATAGAAAATTGCAAACATGCGTAAAATCTTATTAGGTGCTGTTTTGGCATTGGTTATTGTATTTGGAATAAGGTACTGTGAGCATCAAAAAGATGAGCGCGAGCAGCTAGAAGCAAGTACGGCACTTATACAAACACAATTGCAAAATGTAGGAAAGCTTGTGGTAACAGAAGGAAATTACGCTCAGGTATTTTCATATAACGACTCTAAAGATTTATTATACGGCTTAGTTAAAGTTTATAAAAAAGCATTGGTAATAATTGATGCAAAAGCAAAGGTGAGCTATGATTTAAGTAAAATGGTGGTGACTACCAATGCAGAGAAAAAGAAAGTAATCATCTTATTTATTCCAGAACCAGAGTTGGATATAAACCCAAACATTAAATATTACGATGTTTCTCAAGATTACTTAAACCAATTTACAGAACGAGATTTTAATATCGTAAAAGAGCGTATAGAAGATGATTTGCGCAGAAAAATATCTAAGTCTGAACTTATGACAAATGCAGAGAACAGGCTAATTTCTGAACTTCAAAAAATATACATCCTTACAAACTCTATGGGTTGGACGTTAGAGTATGATGCAACACCCATTAATTCTTCAGAAGAGTTACAGCGGATAAAATTATAAAGTAAGTTATACTAAGGGCAATGAGAATTCCCTATTTATAAATAATTAAATTTATTTTCACTTTTCACTATTCACTATTCACTATTCACTATTCACTATTCACTATTCACTATTCACTATTCACTAATTTCTATATAACAATCTGTTACGTTTTTGCGTTATGATATACTCATAGATATCATCAATCAAAATCAATCATTATGTTACAACGCTTCTTCATCCTATGTTCTGGAGCAGATAATTCTTTATTAGAAACGTGTTCTAAAGGCGAGCAAAATAAATATGCCGGTATTGGCGCAACAGTATTTTTTACAGCAGTGATGGCTTTTTTAGCTTCTGCGTACGCACTTTATACGGTATTTGATAATTATTTTGCTGCAATAGGGTTCGGTTTAGTTTGGGGTTTGCTCATATTTAACTTGGACCGCTATATAGTTTCAACAATTAAAAAAACAGGACGCTTTAGTAATGAGTTGCTCCAAGCAGCACCACGTCTTATTTTGGCAATAATCATAGCAATAGTTATTGCCAAGCCTTTAGAGCTTAAGATATTTGAAAAAGAAATAGATCGTGTCATACTAGAGCAGAAAAATGCATTTACTGTTGAAAATCAAAATCAGATAGCTACACAATTTTCTCCAGAAGTTGATGCTATTACAAATGAAATTGATGCTTTAAAGGCTGAAATAGCCACAAAAGAAAATGAGGTTAATGCACTTTATGATATATACATTAGTGAAGCAGAAGGCACCTCTGGAACACAACGTTTAGGAAAAGGTCCAGTTTATAAAGAAAAGCGCGATAAACACGATGCAGCTCTAGCAGATTTACAAGCTTTAAAGACGACCAACGCTTCTAAAATAGAAGCTTTAGAGGCACAAATAAGCACTCTCAAAACTAATTACGATACGAAAGTAGCAGACACACAGCCAATAGTTGAAAATTTTGATGGTCTTATGGCACGCATTACAGCGCTTGATACCTTGCCTTGGTTACCGTCATTTTTTATATTCTTATTATTTCTATGTATTGAAACTGCGCCAATTATAGCAAAACTGTTAGCGCCTAGAGGAGAATATGATGTAAAGCTTAGTGAAGCCGAAGACGAGCTTAAGTCCTGGGCAACTCAAAAAGCACAACAACGTGCAAGCTTGGTAAAAGCAGACCACACCTTAAATGATCGTGTGTACGGAGATATAAGCACAGAAGAAGAGTTATACGCCTATAAGATGAAACGAGCTAGGGAGCTTATGAAACAACAGCAAGAGGCATTTTATAAAAGCCAGACTAAAGTGTTTTAATTATTTATTTTCATTGCAAGGTCCCACATAACAACACCAACGCTTACAGAAATATTTAAAGAGTGTTTACTGCCAAATTGAGGAATTTCAATAACAGCATCACTTTGTGATACAACATCTTGCTGCACGCCTTTTACTTCGTTTCCAAATACAACTGCATAGGTAGTGTTTGGTTCTGGTTTAAATGTGTTTAGCATTATAGCGTCTTCGGCTTGTTCAATAGCCAGTATTTTTACGTGGTCCTCTTTTAAGCGCTCTACCAAAGCAACTGTATCGTTTACATACTCCCAAACTACAGTTTCAGTAGCACCTAAGGCAGTTTTTCTAATGTCTTTATGTGGTGGCTGTGCAGTAATACCACATAAATAGATTTTTTCAATTAAAAATGCATCTGCTGTACGAAATACAGAACCTACATTATGAAAGCTTCTTACATTATCTAAGATGATAATAAGTGGTGTTTTTGTAGCGTCTTTAAATTCTTCAACCGTTTTACGATCTAGTTCTGCGTTTTTAAGCTTTCTGTGTTTCATAACTGCAAAGTTACAAATGAAACTAACGTTGTTACAATGCAATAACAAATGAAATTTTCACCTTCAAAATTTTAGCATTACCCAATACCTTATATTTGCCAACTTATGAGCGAAAAAAGAAAACAGCAAGCAAAACTTTTAAGAAACTTTAGAAGTATACATCGTACGTTGGGTGCACTTCTGTTTGTGTTTTTCTTTGTAGTTTCTATTACTGCTTTACTTTTAGGTTGGAAGAAAAATAGTGGCAACCTCATATTACCATCAACTAAAATGGGAACAACCACTACTATAAATAACTGGTTGCCTATGGAGCAATTACAGGATATTGCTTTTAATGTATTAAGAGACTCTGTTAGTAGTTCTATAAATTTGGATTTAGACCGTATAGATTCACGACCAAGCAAAGGTGTTGTAAAATTTGTATTTAAAGAACATTATTGGGGTGTACAATTAGATGGTGCAACAGGAAAAGTACTATCGGTATCACCAAGGCGTGCCGATGTTATTGAAAACATTCATGACGGCTCAATTTTAGATGTTGTATTTAAAACTAATTCTAACATCCTCAAGCTAATTTACTCGTCTGTTATGAGCATATCTCTTTTATTATTTACTGTTACTGGTTTTTGGTTGTGGTATGGACCTAAGCGAATGCGTAAGTCAAAACGAACACCTTAGGTTTTTTTACTTTACACATTTAGAGTTGATAACAACCTATATGTAATTGTTTAAAACTTCATTCGGGTATACCTTTCAATTTTGGTACTTTCGCAAGTCAATCACAGCATTTAAATCTAATGGCCAAAGCAAAGAAAGTCACACCATTAATGCAACAATATAATAGCATCAAGACAAAGTATCCTGATGCCTTATTGTTATTTCGCGTAGGCGATTTTTACGAAACTTTTGGGGAAGATGCTGTAAAAGCAGCGCGCATATTAAATATAGTGCTCACTAACCGAAATAACGGTGGCGAGCGTACAGAGCTTGCAGGATTTCCACACCATTCATTAAATACCTACCTACCCAAATTAGTAAAAGCAGGTGAACGTGTGGCTATTTGTGACCAACTAGAAGATCCAAAAGCAACTAAAAGTATTGTTAAACGTGGCGTTACAGAACTTGTTACGCCAGGTGTTGCGCTAAATGATGAGGTGCTACAGAGCAATTCTAATAACTTCCTTGCTTCAGTTTACATTGGAAAAAAGCAAATGGGTGTAGCGTTTTTAGATGTTTCAACAGGCGAATTTCTTACAGCGCAAGGCTCATCAGAATATATAGATAAATTACTGCAAAATTTTGCGCCTAGCGAAATACTTATTGCAAAACAAAAGAAAGCAGATTTCACAACAACCTTTGGGTCAGATTTTCATACATTTTATATTGAAGATTGGGTGTTTAAGACAGACTATGCCCACGAAACACTACATCAACATTTTGGTGTAAAATCATTAAAAGGTTTTGGTGTAGATCATTTAGAAGATGGTATTATAGCCTCTGGAGCTATTTTATATTACCTAAGCGAAACCCAACATCATAAATTAAAACATATTACAAGCATAAGCCGCATTGCAGAAGACGTCTATGTTTGGATGGATCGTTTTACTATAAGAAATCTAGAGCTTTATCAAGGCACATCTTTACAGTCTGTAACTTTATTAGATGTTATAGATAAAACAACATCTCCTATGGGAGGTAGAACATTAAAGCGTTGGTTGGCACTGCCATTAAAAAACGCTGAAAAAATAAAAAAACGTCACCGTGTTGTAAACTATTTCCTTAAGCAAAAAACTTTATTGAGTGATGTCACGTCTCATATAAAACAGATTGGAGATATAGAACGTCTCATTTCTAAAGTAGCTACCGCTAAAGTAAGCCCAAGAGAAGTTATTCAACTTAAAAACTCATTAGATGCTATTGTGCCTATTAAGACATTAGCCCTTAAATCTGAAAACGATGCTCTAAAAGTTATAGGTGATAATTTACAGTCTTGTGATTTATTGCGAGGAAAAATAACAGAAACCTTAAATGAAGAAGCACCAGTTAACCTACTAAAGGGTAGTACTATAGCTAGAGGATTTTCCAAAGAGCTGGATGAGCTTAGAGATATACGTTTTTCTGGAAAAGAATATCTAGATAAAATGCTTCAGAGAGAAACAGAGGCTACTGGTATTACATCATTAAAAATAGCAAGCAACAATGTTTTTGGATATTATATTGAAGTGAGAAATTCTCATAAAGATAAGGTTCCAGAAAACTGGGTTAGAAAACAAACTTTGGTAAATGCAGAGCGATATATTACTGAAGAATTAAAAGAATACGAAGCCAAAATTTTAGGAGCAGAAGAGAAGATTGTGCAAATAGAGCAAGAGTTGTTCTCTAAATTAGTTACTTGGATTTCAGACTACATAAAACCAGTACAGCAAAATGCACATCTTATAGGAGAAATAGACTGTCTTTGTGGTTTTGCTACACAAGCTATGCAGGAAAACTATTGTTTACCAGAAATCACAGAAGACTATAGTTTAGAGATTACAGAAGGAAGGCATCCCGTTATTGAAAAACAGTTGCCACTTGGAGAACCCTATATAACTAACAATATCTTACTAAATCGTGATGATCAGCAAATGATTATGATAACTGGGCCAAATATGAGTGGTAAGTCTGCTATACTAAGACAAACGGCACTTATTGTATTATTAGCTCAAATGGGAAGTTTTGTGCCTGCTAAAGCTGCCAAAATAGGATTAGTAGATAAGATTTTTACTAGAGTAGGCGCAAGTGATAATATTTCGATGGGCGAAAGTACATTTATGGTCGAGATGAATGAAACTGCGAGTATTCTTAATAATCTTTCAGATCGTAGTTTAGTGCTTTTAGATGAGATAGGTCGTGGTACAAGTACATACGATGGTATTTCTATAGCTTGGGCAATTAGTGAATACTTACATGAGCACCCAGCAAAGGCTAAGACACTATTTGCAACTCATTATCATGAGTTAAATGAGATGACAGAAACTTTTGAGCGCATTAAAAATTATAATGTGTCTGTAAAAGAATTAAAAGATAATGTACTCTTTTTAAGAAAACTAGTTCCAGGAGGTAGCGAACATAGCTTCGGAATTCACGTAGCTAAAATGGCAGGAATGCCACAACAGGTATTGCATCGAGCAAATAAAATATTAAAGAAATTAGAGAAAAGTCATTCTTCTGAAGAGTTGAGCGGACAGATAAAAAAAGCAACAGAGCAAGAACCACAATTAAGCTTCTTTAAGTTAGACGATCCTTTATTAGAAGATATAAAGCAGGAAATCATACAAGTAGACATAAATACTTTAACGCCAGTTGAAGCATTAATGAAGTTAAATGAGATTAAAAGAATGCTTGTCCCAAAAGGAAATGCTTAATAAAAATAAGGACTTAAACATTTCTTTAAATTATTTTCCTGAAATCCTTTGTGGTTAAGTGAAAGTTATTAAATTTGCAACCGCTAATTCAACAAGTTGAGTTAGTACGTTCATTACAATCGCGAAAATAGCTCAGCTGGTAGAGCGCCACCTTGCCAAGGTGGAGGTCGCGGGTTCGAATCCCGTTTTTCGCTCAGTTACCAAAAAAATGTCGATATTTGAACGCCGATATTTTTAAAGCATTCGTAAATTTTAGAGTTTACGCTCGGGTGGTGGAATTGGTAGACACGTTGGACTTAAAATCCAATGAACATTAGTTCGTACGGGTTCAAGTCCCGTCCCGAGTACTTAAAAACCTCATAGTCTTTAGATTATGAGGTTTTTTGTTTGAAGTCATTAATAAATTTTAGTACAATGAAATACATTATTTTAACCTTAGTTTTAATTTGTTCAATCTCAATGAACTGTCAAACCCTTTATAAAGGGTTTGAATATGGGATGAGTAAAGATGAAGTTAAATCAGAATGGAAACAAAACAAAGAAGAGTATTCGAAAATTGATTTAGGTGCTAATGTAATTTGGAGGACATTTAAAAACAGGTTATTTATAAGTGATGATAAATTATATGCAATTCAATTTACTCCAAAAAACTCCTTATTAGGAATGGATTCTAAAGAAATAACAAGATATTTAAATTACTCTAAGGAAGCATTTCTAAGTTTAGGTTATGAAGTGCTATATGAAGCTGAAAATTGGAATTTTCCTGAAAAATTTGATTCTAAAAAAGGTATTGTTCTAACAGATCCTTCAAAATCTAGAATTATTGAAATGCACTCTACAAGCGTGAAATCATACGGAAAAATGATTTATAGAGTACAATTAAATATTCATAGTTATGATAGAATTGTAAATCAGTCCGTTAGCAATGAGACAAAAATTGAAAATAGCGGGTTTTAAATAATAAACAGTTATTTTCTATTCTTACGCCTATTATTTCCGCCACCTTTTTGAGAGCCTTTATTCTTTTTTCGGTTTGCAAAAAATTCCTGTTTTATACGTTGCTTCTCTTTTTCAGCAGCTTTCTTCTCAGAAGTTGTCATAGGTTTGTCTGTCTGCGGAAAAGGATTGTCTTTTATGACCGTAATTTTTTGCTTAATTAGCTTTTCAATATCTTTTATGAACTGTAGTTCTTCTGGCTCACCAATAGATATAGCTATACCATCTTCTCCTGCACGTCCACATCGGCCAATTCTATGAACATAAGTTTCTGGTTCATTAGGAATGTCGTAGTTAATCACGTACTCTAATTTGTCAATATCAATTCCTCGAGCTGCAATATCTGTAGCAACCATTACCCTTATGTTGCCATCTTTTAATGCTTTTAATGCTTTTTGTCTTTGATTTTGAGATTTGTTACCGTGTATGGCAGCACTCTTTATCTTCTTCTTTAAGAGTTTACGTACCGTACGGTCTGCTCCGTGCTTAGTTTTAGAAAAAACGAGAACTTGGTCTATCTTAGGATCTTCTAAAATATGAAGCAGCAAGTCTCCTTTATTGGTCTTGTTGGTGGTGTATAAATACTGTTGAATAGTTTCTGCAGTAGATGAAACTGGATTTACTTCAACTTTTTTAGGGTTTTTAAGAATTTGATTAGATAGTGTCAATATATTCTTTGGCATTGTAGCAGAGAAAAATAAAGACTGTCTGTTCTTAGGAAGTTTTGTTAGTAGTTTTTTAATATCGTGAATAAAGCCCATATCCAACATTCTGTCGGCTTCATCTAAAACAAAGTACTTAACGTCTTTTAAAGAAATATAACCTTGGTCCATAAGGTCTAACAATCTTCCTGGTGTCGCAATTAAAACATCAACACCACTTTTAAGCTTATTAGTTTGAGCTCGTTGAGGTACACCTCCAAATATAACTGTGCTTTTTAATGATGTATATTTTCCATAGGCAGAAAAATTCTCACCTATCTGTATTGCAAGCTCTCTAGTTGGTGTAACTATTAGTGATAATATTTTACGCTTACCTTTAGCATTTTCTAAATCGTTTGCTAAATGCTGAATAATAGGAATTGCAAAAGCACCTGTTTTACCTGTTCCGGTTTGTGCACTTCCTAAAACATCTTCACCTTTTAATATAAGTGGAATTGAACGTGCCTGAATAGAGGTAGGCTTCTCATAGCCTTGTTCATCAAGAGATTTTAAAATAGGGGAAATTATGTTTAGATCTTCAAATGTCATACTTCAAATGTTTTGAGACTGCTAAGTATTTTGGCAAGTATGCATTAAATATCTTAGAGTTTAGGGTAAGTTTAAAGCACAAAGGTAGTGTTTATAACTACGAGAACAGACTAAATGAATAGTAGTAATGCTTTAGAGGAGTTATGAGGAACGAGATACAAAAATATCAAATCGTCTAAAACCTCCTAAGGATTCAAAAATTGATAACTTATTAGGTTTTAATTATTACAATGAACAAGAACCTTCTTTGCTTGAAATGTAGCAATGAGACCTTCATATATTCTTAATTCTGAATGCGCTTACTACGTGATTAACAACTGGTCTTTTATGTTCGCCATAGTTGTATTTTTGGCAGTCCATTTTACTTTACTAAATCCTTCTGAAACTTCTATAATCTCGAATGTAATTTCAGGTTTGCTGTCTCTACTCAATAACATATACCACATCGCTTTAGCGTGATCACCTTTCAATCTACCAAATGCTGGATCTTCAAAAAGAACATCATCTGAATAACACGATGCCATTGTCTCTGCATCGCCTTGAGAGAATGCAGTGTAGAATGTTTTGAGGAGTTGGGTTGTGGTTATTTACTTTTTGAGTTTTTAAGTAAAGACGTAAGTGTCGTTGTAAATGGTCTTCCTCTAGAAGATTGTGTATCTCCAAGTTCTTTAATAAGTTCTTTGTATTCTTTAGTTTCTGAATAATTAAAAATCGTGTTTTCAAACTCTTGAATATTCTTTGGGTCAAAACTTACTATCAAATAGGCGTCTTTTTTAGCATCTGGATGCTTATAATCTCGAGATTCTAGTTTTGTTCCGCTAAATACTTTAATACCTTTTTTGAGCTTGTAGAGTTTAGTAGCGAAGCCGTCAGTTGATTCTCGTAATAATAGAAATTTAGCTTTGGCTTCCTTTTCGGTAAAGTTCAAAGCACCTTCATCGTCATTCATTCTAAAATTATACATTCCTTTTTCTAGAAACCATCCCATTCGTTTATTTCTAAGTTTGTTTTTCACATAACCAACCAAAACAAAAGTCTCATCAGGAATTAACTTTTCACCATTTACATATTCAGGCATTGGCTCAAACAACTTATTGCCTTCACCAGCCTTAGTTATTTCATAAGTCTTGTTTGCTATATTCTCACGATGCGATGATCTATTTACCAATTCTAAAATCACCTTGTCGATAAATTCCGAAAGCGCTTTGGTATCTTCTTTTTCATTATCAGGATTTAAAGAGAATGCGCCTAAGCCTGGTATGAGTTCGTGAAAACCTTTAAACTGTTTTTTGGTGGTTCCTGGATATAAAATATAAGCGCCACCAGTACGTCGTATAGCATCTTTATAAGCGTGCATTTTCAATAAATCGGCATTCTTAAATTTCCCTTGACGTTCTAAGCTTTTCTGTTCTTTTAAATCGTCATTTTCTTCATCTACATTAATTTTGACATCTTTACTATTAGTCTTCACTGTAAAGTGATGCACTTTATATTTGGCATCAAAATGAATATGGACGATCTCTTCCTTCTGTTCCGCTACGGTTTCATCTAAATGTTCTGGCCAAACAGATAAGGTGTAATCTGGACGCATGGCAGTCGTCCAACTTCCTGCTTTTGGGTAGCTATCCTTATGTCCTGAAAAGGTTCTATTAAATGAAAACTTAACGTTCAACTTTCGGTTTTTGATAGTCGTTACACCTTGCAAAGCTGTATGTTTTCCAGATTTTATAATGAGGTTTAGGCCATTGTCAACCTTTTCGAAAAGATGTTTATAACCCTTGTCATCGTGACTTAATTTTGAGAAGCTAAATTTTTGCTTGAACAAATCGTAGAGCACAAAGAATAACCAATATTCATAAAGTGTTGCGATATCTCGTTTACCAGCATCATATACATCTTCGCCACCAGACCAAGTAAGTTTTGAAGCCAAATCAAACATTAACCATATTTTCAACTGTTGTCTGTAACCGCCTTTGCGTTGTAATGTAGGCGAGTTTAAACGTAAAGTTGTTGGTCTTGAAATGTCCTTAAAGAACGAATGATTGAGGTAGTTACTCAATTTTTGAACAAGCTGAGTTGCTTCTCTTTGATCCTTTGTGCCCGTCTTAAATTTTGAATTACAGCGTTCACAAAACTGAAGATACACTTGCAAGGCGTGTTTTATAAATCTGTTTTCTGCATTGTCTAAAGAGGCTTCTTGTTTGTAGCTGTCAATTTTAGTAGGAATGCTATTTAAATTGAATTTTGTCGCTAAAGAATGATTGCTTGGAACCGGCATTCGGTTAGTACCTTTGAGCAGTTCTTTTACATTTTTATTTGAAAACCGCTTTATACTTCTTACATCTACCTTTTCCTCTTTTGGTGTCCAAGTTGTTTTTGGAGTAGAAAATATTTTCAATAAGGCTTCATCAAATTCGGGGTTGTTGAGCACCGATTTTACAAAGCTAAATTTTTGATAAATCAACTTACTTTTGTTGCCAAAATCTGGTTCAAAATATTGGTTTACAGGAGAGTTTGCCTGCATTAAAAGCTCGGTACATTTTTCTGTGATATCCTCAAGCATAGAGCGATAATTCTCTCTATAACTTTTATCATAATCATCATTGGCATCAAACTTTGTAGCCAGAACTTCTAAGTGATATGGAAAGTGTTCTATGCCATTAGTAATGCATAACTCTAAAGTGCCTACGTAGTTTCCTGGTTCAATAAAACCTCTACTCTGTGTACTCCTAGAAGCTTTAAAATAATCTGTTGAGCCTTCATTTTCTTGAATTCTATAATTTTTATCTGAAAGCTCATATTCATAGCGGCGCGATTCCATAAGCTGTATAGGAGCTTCACTAAACTCCTCTGCTTCTGCTGCATCAATTTCGAAGATTTTGGCACGTCCAATAGGATGAAAGGTGATAAATAAATTATCAGCTACCTTATCACGTTTAACTTCCCTTACAACTCTCATGCGCGTTTATGCTTCTGCGTAGCTTGTAAAACCATTTTGTACCACGTTCTTATGCATACGTTTTAGTTTACCGTATGAAATAGGGAAACGTAAATTATCTTCGTTATCAAGCTCAAATATTGTCTTTTGTTCGTCACCGCTCAGTTTACCTTTTTCGAAGCATAGAGTTGCTAGAGTTTTTAGAACATCAGACAATTTGTTTCTTGAGCCGTGTAACTTTGGTAATAGCTTCTGCATTATAGCGACATCAATCTTGAAATCATCTTTCTCTTTATATGTATTTGGTTTGAGGTCTTCTAAGGCAAAATCTGGATTAATTGAATCTATTTTAGCAAACAAGGTTTGTATTTCTGAAGCAGTACGGTATCCAAACTCTGCACCAACATCTTGTAGCTTCTCGAAGAAGTTTTTTAATTCTTCATCCAATGCTGAACTATCTATTCTTGCAGCGTCATTAGCTTTGGTAACAAGGTCTTTTCCCATTGAGGCGCCTAAACCTTGATCTGAATCACCGTTACAAAGCTTTGTCATATCGAAAGGCGTTGTGCTTTCAAAATAATCGTTAAGATCACTAGGCGTGATTCTAAATTCAATCACATTGGCTCTGTCCAATACTTTAGGACTAAACATATAGGTAGTCTCATCAATATTTACTGTGCCAACTATGAATAAATTTTTAGGCCAACTTATAGCAGATGGCACTTTAATGTCTGAAGTTGTTTCTAGCTCATCGTCACTGCTATGTAATTTAAAGCGATCATCACTTTCCATCACACTTAAAAAATCTGCAAAATAACGCTCTACGTGACTTAAATTCATTTCATCTAGAATGAGAAAGTAAGGTCTGTCACTATCTTCATTAGCTTTAATGATAAGCTCCAGTGCGCCATTTTCTGGCAGAATATATTGATCAGGCTCCAACGCATTCATATAACCTAGTAAGGGTTCTCTATTGGTCCAATCTGCACCAACTGGCACGATGCAATATTGGTCTTTGCTTTCACAAATCCATTGTGCAAAACTTTGTGCTAATTTGGTTTTACCAGAACCTGATAAACCACTTAATAAAACAAAAGGTTTTGTGACTAGTGATGAAATATATCTTGTGATAAGTTCTTCGGAATAAATTAGACCTGAGTTTTCGCAGTCTTGTTGAAACAAGCTAATATTTAAGTCTTCTTGTCTAATTTGATCTTCCTTTTCTATTATCTCCAACCCAATCTTAGAATATTCTTCTATTATTTTTTTAAGATCATTATCCAATACTTTGTGATCAGGTAAATAATTTACATCATAAACTTTGAACACATTCGAATCTCCATATCTACTAGGTGCTCCTAATGAGTTTTCAGAGAAATATTCTTTAATACTTTTAGGATTTTTTAAACCCCAATCAATTTCTGGCTTTTTAGTTTCACTTCTTCCGTAAGCAAGAATAAGTTTATCTACTGATTTGAAATATAAATAAACTGGATAAACACCGTCACTTGTAGTAAATGGTATTTTTAAAAATGAGATCCAAGGAATTCTAGCAGAACTACCTTGACCAAAACTCACTTTAACATCGGTATTTTGAAAGGTGTTCTTGTAGTGTTTCGTTTTTAAATTATCTGTTTTAGCTTGCTCCAAAAACGAGAATAACTCGTTGGAGAAACTTTCTTCATTTGAGTCACTGCTAGATTGAATACCTTCTGACCATTCCCAAGCTACGTAGGACAATTCATAAAAAGGCTTATCTGTAGAATTTTTGATTTTCTCAAGAATTTGCACATATTCAGAATATGTTTTAAAACTTGGGTTAATCCCTAGCTCTTCTTTAATGTAGGGTTTTGTTGGACCATTTATAGGTAGATATTTTATTGGATCAATATAAAAGAGTGCCTCTGTTAATTTGGTTTTACCTATCCCTTTTATTTTTAGTATGTCAGTGAAATCACTATCCTTAATATCGTCATTGACAACTTTATGAAAGAAACTCCAAAGGCGAGAAATTTCATCGTTCACTCTGTCATATTTGTAGGGAAATAACCATACTTTTTGTGCTTGAGCTGAAGGAATTCCTTTTTCATCAGAAGGAACCTTAACGTCTATTTCGTTTGCTAATTTTTGTAAAAACTCTAACCTTCTTCGTTCTCCGTATTTATAGATATAGCAGAAGAAAGTAAATGGATCTATTTCAGTTAGTTCAATATCATGATCACCAGGACTTTCTTTGTCATTAAATGGTGAAATTCCAATTGACTTTAAAAGCTGAATCAATTCAAGTTGCGAGTTTTCCTTATCTTTTAAAAACTCAGAAATTTGGTGATGAGTTTCTACCCAGCTAAATCTATCTTCAATCATGTTTACTTTATTTCTGTTGATATTGAAAAGGTTTTCTCAAAACTTAACTTTTTTAAAAGTAACAAAATTTAAGGTTGATTTAGACTCTTAGCCCAAGTGTCTTTTTTTAACCTAAGTTTTCAAAGTAATTTTATATAGTCTTACACTAAAAACACCCACCAAGTTATGACAATATGGCCTAAGCTTTAATTGCCCTTAGTAGGTGTTTAAAATATCACACAGCGCCTTTTCCGGAAACAGTCCGACAGGAATATGTGATTAGTAAATTTAATTTATTAATAATTCAGCAGCTCCTCAATCTTCGCCTTCACCTTCTCAGTACTAGGAATAAATGTTTCCTCTAATACAGAATTTAATGGAATCGCTGGCATATTTTCACTGCCAATGGTCATTACTGGCGCATCAAGATATTGAAAGCATTCTTCCTGGATTTTTCCTGATAGCGCTCTCGCAAAAGTATTGTCACTAGGCTCTTCAGTAACCACAAGACATTTGCCACATTTTTTAACGGAAGCCATTATAGTTTCTTCATCCAAAGGATGTAAAGTTCGTAAATCCACAATCTCAATGCTATCTTGCAATCCAAGTTCTGCGGAAGCATTCATTGCCCAATGTACGCCCATTCCGTAAGTGATTATAGAAATGGTTTCTTGGTCTTCTTGCTTCCAGATTTCTTGTAAGACATTCGCTTTTCCAAATGGTAATACATAATCCTCATCTGGCATTAATGAGGTTGCTCCTTTTGTGCCTTTTACCTTACTCCAATACAACCCTTTGTGTTCAAAAATAACAACAGGATTTGGGTCGTAATATGCCGCTTTCATAAGACCTTTTAAGTCGGCACCGTTACTTGGGTAAGCAATTTTAAGACCGCGAATATTAGTCACCACGCTTTCTACAGAAGAACTGTGATAAGGACCACCACTTCCGTAGGCACCAATTGGCACACGTAATATCATTGATACTGGCCATTTACCGTTAGAAAGATAATTGCTTCGTGAAACCTCTGTAAATAGTTGATTGAGTCCTGGCCAAATATAATCGGCAAACTGAACTTCTACAATTGGTTTTAAACCAGTGGCGCTCATACCAACAGTACTACCTATAATAAATGCTTCTTGAATAGGCGTATTGAAAACACGGTTATCACCAAATTTCTGCGCTAAGGTTGCCGCTTCTCTAAACACACCACCTAAACGGCCACCAACATCTTGACCGTACATCAAACATTCAGGATGTTTGCGCATTAATTCTTCAACTGCAAATAGGGCACAATCTACCATTACGACTTTATCGCCACCTTGTGGTGAACGTTCGCCTTTCTCTTCAGTAATTGGCGTTGGTGCAAAGTCGTGTGTAAGTAAATCTTCTGGTTTTGGGTCTTCGGCTTTTAATGCTTTTTGATAAGCTTCTTCAACTTCAGATTTAACTTCAGTTTCAATTGCAGTTAAATCCTTTTCAGTAAACCCATTATCCATCAATAATTTTTGAAGCTTCGGGTATGGATCGCGAGTCTTTGCTTCGTCTAAATCATCACGATAAAACTCCATTCGTACACCAGACGTGTGGTGATTTAGTAATGGTACTTTAGCGTGCACTAAAAACGGCCTGCGTTCTTCACGCATTGTTTTGATGACTTTTTGAATGGTGCTGTAGCTTTCTTCAAAATCAGTTCCATCAATAGTTACGGCTTCTAAGCCGTGAAAACCTGCCGCATATTCATAAGCGTTTTGTGCTCTCGTTTCAGCTTCATTTGCTGAAATATCCCAACCATTATCCTGAACCAAATAGAGGATAGGCAGTTGTTTTAAAGCAGCCATTTGAAAAGCTTCGGCGATTTCACCTTCGGTAACTGAAGCGTCGCCTAAAGAACAGACTGTTATTGGTAATTCAGACGTCTTTGAGTCATAACCTAGATTCTGGTCTTCACGATACCACATTCCCATAGCCACACCAGTAGCAGGAATCGCCTGCATACCTGTTGCACTACTTTGATGTGGAATTTTTGGCTTATCAGCATCCTTTAAACTTGGATGCGAGTAATAGGTACGACCACCAGAAAATGGATCATCTTTCTTAGCCAAGACCTGAAGCATTAAATCGTAAGGTGTCATCCCAATACTGAGCAAAATAGAGTCATCTCGATAATACGGGAACACGTAATCTTGTGGCAGTAATTGCATTCCCACAGCATTTTGAATGACTTCGTGACCACGAGATGTGGCGTGAACGTACTTGGAAACGACTTTGAAGTTTTCCTCATACAATTCTGTCATCGTCTTTGCAGTCGCGACATTTTTAAACGCTTGTTTTAGTGTGTTTTTATCTATGCTCATATTCATTTCCTATTCCTAAGTTTGTCATTCCGTGCTAAGACACGAAAACTTTCACGTTCTATAATTTATTTGAACCTTGTCGGTTGTTAGTGATTCTGAATCAAGTTCAGAATGACAACTGTTTTCATTTTCATTTGTCATACCGTGCTACGACACGGAATCTTTCACATTCTCTATTTTCAATTGAACCTTATAGGTTGCTAGAGATTCTGAATCAAGTTCAGAATGACAAGAGTGTTTTTGTTTTGTCATTCCGTGCTTGACACGGAATCTATCGCTTGCTAAAAATCCCAATCAATTGCTAAATCGTGCCAATCTTTATTATGTTCTTCAATCAATTCAATTTTCCAATCACGCTTCCAATTCTTTAACTGCTTCTCTCTTTTAATAGCATCGTTCACATATTGAAATTGCTCAAAATACATCAGCTTCGTCAAATTATACTGTTTGGAAAAGCCCTCAACCAATTTGTTCTTGTGTTCAATCAATCGACGTTCAAGGTTGTTGGTCATTCCTATGTAAAGTACACCATACATCTTGTTACTTAACATGTAAACGTAATATTGATGTTGTCCTTTTAACATTTCGTCTCACTTGTCATTCCTTGCTTAAGATTGAACTTTTCACATTCTATATTTTCAATTGAACCTTGTAGGTTGTTAGTGATTCTGAATCAAGTTCAGAATGACAACTGTTTTCATTTTCATTTGTCATTCCGTTCTACGACACGGAATCTTTCACGTTCTATATTTTCAATTGAACCTTAAAGGTTGCTAGAGATTCTGAATCAAGTTCAGAATGACAACTGCTTTTATCTGTTTTCATCTTCATTTGTCATTCCGTGCTTTGACACGGAATCTTTCACATTCTATATTTTCAATTGAAACTTGATAGTTAAAATAGATTCTGAGTCAAGTTCAGAATGACAAAATGTTATTTTGTCACCTTCAACATCCAACCAAATTTATCTTCAACTTTACCTGTTTTAATACCATCTAAGGTATTGTTTACTTTCTCGCCTATAGGATTATCATCAGAGACATGAATTGTTCCTCCATCATAACCAATGCTTTCAATCATTGCAATATTTACTGCTGTTCCTGTGCCGAAAGCTTCTTCAAGCGTACCATTTTTTTCTGCCTCAATTATTTCATCAATAGTGATACGACGTTCAGTTAAATCAAATCCAAAATCTTTAAGCAACGTCATTACACTTTTTCGAGTTATTCCGTCTAAAACAGAACCGTCAAGTTTTGGTGTAATAAACTTACCATCAATTTTGAAGAAGATGTTCATCGTCCCAACTTCCTGAATGTATTTGTGCTCGTGTGCATCTAGCCATAAAACTTGATTGTAGCCATTAGACTTGGCTATCTCTGTAGGTCGTATTGCCGCTGCATAATTTCCAGCCGCTTTAGCTTCGCCAGTACCGCCTGCTGCAGCACGTATGTATTGCTTTTCTGCCCAAAGTTTTATGCGTTCTTTAAAAAATGGTCCTGCTGGTGTGGCTATAATTATAAACTTGTAATGTGTGGCGGCGCGCATACCAATATGTGGCTCATCGGCATACATAAATGGTCTTAAATATAATGTGCTACCGTCTTGTTTTGGAATCCAGTTACGTTCAATATTTACAAGTGCTTTTAAGCCTTCAACAAAAATTTCTTCAGGTATCTCTTGCATTCCCATACGGCGAGCACTAAAATTTAGTCGTTTTGCATTATCTGCTGGTCTAAACAACTGCGGATTTCCATCTGCATCAACCGTTGCTTTCATACCTTCAAAAATCGCCTGACCATAATGTAATGCCATTGCTGCTGGATGTGTTGGTATGGTGTCTAGAGGAACAACTCTTGCTTCTTTCCAAACGCCATCCTCAAAGTCACAAATGAACATATGATCTGTAAAGGCTTTTCCTAATGGGATATTGTTAATGTCAACAGTCTCCAATTTTGAAGTTGTTGCTTTGGTTATTTTTATGTCTAAAGTTTTCATTATTCTATATGATTATGAAAAGCACCTCGACTACGCTCGATGTGACAATGGATGTCAGTTCAAGCATAATCGAGATCAATTAAATTTCTCTATTAGTATCAAATTGTTCCAAATTATCAGCTATCTTCTTTAAGAAGCTTCCGCCAAGAAAACCATCCACAATGCGATGGTCAAAGGATAATGACAAGTACATCATCGAACGGATTTCAATGATATCTTCGCCATCTTTTGTAATCACTTCTGGTCGCTTTTTGATAATTCCTGTAGCCAAAATTGCCGCTTCTGGTTGGTTAATGATGGGTGTTCCCATAACACTTCCAAAGGTTCCCACATTACTAATCGTAAATGTGCTACCTTTTATGTCATCGCCACCAAGTTTGTTTTTTCTGGCGAGATTCGCCATTCGATTAACGTCTGTAGCGAGTTCCTGTAAGTTCTTTTTATCGGCATCTTTCACAACCGGAACGATAAGGTTCCCACTTGGTAAAGCGGTTGCCATACCAACGTTGATGTTTTCTTTAACGATGATGTTCTTCCCATCTACCGAAACATTAATCATTGGAAACTCGGTAATCGCATTTGCGACAGCTTCAACAAATAATGGCGTAAACGTAAGTTTCTCGCCGTGCTTTTCTTGAAATTTCACCTTGTTTGCGTTTCTCCAATTCACAATATCAGTCATATCAGCTTCAACATAAGCTGTTACGTGTGGCGACGTATGTTTGCTATACACCATATGGTCTGCAATCATACTGCGCATACGGTCCATCTCGACAATCTTGCCAGTACCTTTATCCAATTTCAACTGCGGAATTGTGTACGGTTTTGTTTGCTCAACAGCTGGTTGTTCTTTTAAGGCTTTTAATTCTGCTAAAGTGTCATTGAGTTCCTGACCCAATTGCATCATTTGTTGACCGATACTTTCGAACTGTGAACCTATATCGCCAGAGATTCCTGCCTTCGCAGGAATGACAGAGAATTGATAAGGTCTTCCAGCATCTATATATTTAAAAACATCACTTTTTCGTAATCGGCCATCGTTTCCTGTGGATTCAATTCGAGCTAGTTCTTCAAAAGAGATATGATGTTCTTTGGCTATTGAAATGACTAGTGGCGAATAGAATGTATTATTCTGAATGCCTATTGAAGCCGTTTTTTGAAGAGGTTTTTTAGCTGACGATTTTGTCGAAGCTTCAATTTTAGTTGATGGTTTTGAGCTAGCTTCTCTTTCTTTCGACTTCAAGTTCGATTTCGATTTCTCTTCAGATTTAGAACCCGAAGAACCTTCTTCAAGTATTGCAATCTCAGAACCTACCGCAACAACATCATTAGCCTGAGCTTTGTGAGAAATCATAACACCCGAAAATGGTGCAGGCACTTCATTATCTACTTTGTCTGTAGCAATTTCAACTAAAATATCACCTTCTTCAAAAGCATCACCTTCTTGAACCACCCAATTTATGATAGTACCTTCTGTAATACTTTCGCCCATTTTAGGGACTTTAAATGCAGTCTCGCTCATAAGTTTCTTGAATTCTAACAAATTTAATTAATCTTAATGAAGTCTATAGGTATCAACTAAACAATCTATTTGTAATAGAATAAAATTCTGCCTAATATTATTTAACTATGTTTTTATTCTTAATATTGAATTTTAAACCAAACTAAATAGAAGTTCATTGTGATTAAACTAGATAGTACAGATAAAAAGTTACTGAAATTACTTCAAGAAGATTCTAACAGAACCGTTAAAAGTCTAGCTGAAATTTTAGGTAAAACTACCACGCCTATTTTTGAACGCATCAAGAAATTAGAAAAAGAAGGTCTAATTGATGGTTATGCTGCAAAGTTGAACGCCAAGAAATTAGGGCTTAAGCAAACCGTATTTATTGCCATTACCTTGCAAGGCCATACACGTAGCTTTTTAGAGAAATTTGTGAGCCAAATAAATGATTTTCCAGAAGTGGTAGAGTGCCACCGTATTAGTGGAACCTTTGATTATTTGCTGAAACTTGTTGTAAAAGATATTGAAGCTTACGAAACTTTCATAGTCTCAAAACTAACACTGATTCCTTACCTAGGAAGCGTGCAGAGTTTTATTACGCTGAGCACTGGAAAGCAAACGAATGAGTTGGATTTGAGTGTGTTGGATTAACAATTCCTGCGCAGGCAGGAATCTCTGAGTTAGAAGCAACTATTTTAGAAACAGCCTAGATTTAGTAATATCTATGTTCCAATTCAAACTCAAATCTACCCAACTCGGATTCATTTCTTTGATTAAATTTATTTTCCACTCTCTTTTCCATTTCTTCATTTGTCTTTCTCTGGTACTGGCTAGACTCTCATCTTCTAATTCTTCAAAATAGACTAGCTTGTCACAGTTATATCTAGCAGAAAAGGATTTTGGGTTTACTTTATGTTTGTGTTCAAGAACTCGGCTATCTAAATCATTGGTGTAGCCGATGTACAAAATGCCATCGAGTTTACTGGCCATTATATAGACATACCATTTGCTCATTTCCTACTTGTCAGGAGATTCCTGCCTACGCAGGAATGTGTTCAACGTCTTATAAAAGTTCTCTTGCTTTGGTCTATTTTCAGGAATCTCGCGTAAAGGCTCAACTTCTCTCAAGCTTTCGTGACAATCTGCTGGTAGTTGTTGGTAGAGTTTTGTTCCGGCAGTTTTCCAGGCAATCATCTCATCAGACACTTCTTTAATAATTTTTGCAGGGTTTCCAACCACAAGACTTCTTGCTGGAATCTTCGTTTCCCCTTTCACAAATGCCATTGCACCAACAATACTTTCGTCTCCAATTTCAGCATCGTCCATTATGACACTATTCATCCCGATGAGGCAATTGCGTCCCAAATTTGCACCGTGAATTATCGCGCCGTGTCCTACGTGTGCGCCTGCTTTTAAAACGATAGATTTCCCAGGAAACATATGCACCGTACAATTCTCCTGAACATTCACACCATCTTCTAAAATAATCTCACCCCAATCACCACGTATCGCACAACCAGGACCTATATAACAATCTTTACCGATAATCACATTACCAGTCACAGCCGCAAGCGGATGTACAAAACTAGATTCGTGAATTACTGGGATGTGGTTTTTGAAACTGTAAATCATAACAACATCCTGCGGAGGCAGGAATCTTTTTATTGGTTAGTTCTATGTTTATTTAAATCTAAATTCCAATTGAGGCTTAAATCAAACCTGCTTGGATTCATTTCTTTTATTAAATTAATTTTCCAGTCTCTTTTCCACTTTTTAAATTGACGTTCTCTTTTTAAAGCTTCAGCTACTTCACTAAACTCTTCAAGGTAAATTAATTTATCACAGTTATATCTTGCTGTGAAAGACTTTGGGTAAAATTTAATTTTATGTTCAATAACTCTCGAATTGATATCATCTGTAACACCAATATATAACACACCGTTTGGTTTATTTGTCATTATGTAGACTGTCCATTTGGTCATAGTTATCAAGTCAGAGATTCCTGCCTACGCAGGAAGTATTAAGCAAACCGCTTCAATTTTTCCTTTGTGAATTCAGATAAAACTAATCGTCCAGAAACTTTCGCGCGCTCATTTAATAAGGTGTCCCAATCGTCGCAACCATCCCAAAAGATTTTCTTCATCTCTTTCATTGCTTCAGGGTTGTAAGTGCATAAATGCTCTGCGGTGGCTTGAACAGCTTCATCTAATTCTTCAGTTGAATCGTAAACGTGTGTGAATAAGCCTTTATCTTTTGCCCATTCTGGACTATAAAAGGTATTAGCATCAATAGCAATTTGAGACATTCCGCTGACACCTAATTTACGTGCTACAGCTGGCCCGACAACAAATGGTCCAATACCAATATTCAGCTCACTTAACTTGATAGAGGCAAATTTTGTTGCCATACAATAGTCCATTGCACTAGCAAGGCCAACGCCACCACCAACTGTTTTTCCTTGCACACGACCAATGATGAATTTTGGACATTTACGCATTGCGTTTATCACATTAGCAAAGCCCATAAAGAACGCTTCACCTGTTTTTTCATCTTCAATTGATATTAATTCCTTAAAGCTTGCGCCAGCACAAAAAGTTCGGTCGCCACCACTTTTTAAGATGATGACAAGAACATTGTCGTCTTGGCCTGCTTCAGTAATCGTGTTCGCTAATTTGGCAAGAATATCACCTGGCAAACTGTTATGTGCCGGATGAAAAAATTCTATAGTTGAAATTCCGTTTTCTGTATGTTGTTTTACGTATGGACTAGTCAAGGTAATAGGTTTTAGTTAGTCGATTAAATTAAATTGTTTGAAATGATGATTCAAGTGCTTTCGTTCTAAAAGCGTCCACTCAAATCTATCTAAATGCCCAAAAACAGCATTCTTTGTAGTAGCCTTTGCATTTTGTTTAAAGTATTTCACGTAAGCTTCACGTGCATCTAACAGTGCTTGCTTTGCATCGTCAAGGTTATCGTGTTCTAAAGGCATCAACTCATCTTTCTTCATTAAAGGCATATGATGGCCTTGCGGAAATGGTTTATAATTGTATAACGAGTCGTGCACTTTCTCAAGATGCTCTTCTGGTGTTGCAATTTCAAAATCCTGAATTTCTCCTGAAGCTACTTTATAACTCCATTCCAAATGCTCTACCATATGTTGTGGTGTCATTATACCCCATTTTGGTTTAGCATCTTCAGTAAGTTTGCTCAATGAATTCTGAATAAATTCTTCTGAAATCACTTCAAAAACCGTTTGCTTTTTCTGAACCATCGTCAAAATTGTAGCAATAGCCACTAATGGTTCTTGGTCTTCATCTGGCTCAGCATCAAAAACTTCTACAAACCATTTCACGATGCCGCTTGGCAACTCGCTTCCTTTTTGCTCGCGGTCAACTTTTTGCTTACAAGTTAGTCGCACATAAACCGTATCATTATGATAGAGTGGACGTAAAAATCTTATTTCCTCTAAACCATAATTCGCGGCAACTGGTCCTTTGTTTGGATAGACAAACAAGCCTGCCGCCATTGAGATTACAAAATAACCGTGTGCAGTACGGTGTTCAAAAATGCTGCCGTCAAGACTAGTGATATCAGTATGCGCATAGAAATGGTCCCAAGTCAAGTTTCCGAAATTCACGATATCTGTATCGGTAATGGTACGCTTGTGGGTTTCCAGAGACATTCCTGGTTGAATGTCTTCCCAATGGTAAGCAAATGGATGCTTAGGCGATTCTTTATAAGCTGAATTCGGTTGATAAATTCCAGTAATTTCAGTCAATGTTGTTGGACTTCCTTGTATGGCACAACGTTGCAAGTAATGTTTGATACCTCGCATTCCGCCCATTTCTTCACCGCCACCAGCGCGACCTGGGCCACCGTGAATTAGGTTAGGCAACGGCGAACCGTGACCTGTACTTTGTTTAGCACTTTCTCTGTTTAAAACTAAAATGCGACCGTGATGCGTTGCTGCAGAAACTGTGTAATCTCTAGCAATCTTATTGTCGTTTGTCACGATTGAAGATACCAGCGAACCTTTCCCCATTTTAGACAACTGAATGGCCTCGTCCAAATCTTTATAAGGCATCAAAGTAGATACTGGTCCAAAAGCTTCAGTAATGTGTGCCGCTTCATTTTTCAAGGGATTGTCTTCGCGAAGTAATATTGGTTTAATGAATGAACCACCTTTTGTGTTTTCACCTATAGTCTGTGCTTCATCAAAATCGCCGTAAACGATGTCTGCCGTTTTTGAAATTTCTTTGACTTGGCTATAAACACTTTCACGTTGTTCTTTGGTTACCAAAGCGCCCATTCTTACTTCTTTCAATCTTGGGTCACCAATAGTGACTTTGTCTAGTTGTTTTCCAAGCGCGATTTGCACATCTTCAATTAAGTTTTCTGGAACAATGATGCGACGAATGGCGGTACATTTTTGCCCACATTTCACAGTCATCTCATTACGAACTTCCTTGATAAATAAATTAAATTCTGGAGTACCTGGTTTAGCATCCTCACCTAGAATACAAGCGTTTAATGAATCGGCTTCCATCGTGAATGGAACAGATTCTTCAATAAGTTGCGGATGGTTTTTTAGCATACGCCCTGTTTTTGCAGAACCTGTAAAACTTACCACATCTTGAGATTGCGTATTATCTAAAATATCTTTCGCAGTACCACTAATTAACTGTAACGCACCTTCTGGTAAAATTCCTGAAGCGATGATTTCTTTAACGACAGCTTCTGTCAAATAAGCCGTTTGTGGAGCAGGCAATACAACTGCTGGAACACCAGCCATCCAATTACAAGCACACTTCTCTAACATTCCCCAAACTGGGAAGTTGAATGCATTGATATGAACAGCGACACCTTCACGTGGCACCATAATATGATGTGCCATAAAGCGACCACCACGAGATAAATCGATTGGGTCACCTTCGACGTGAAAGGATTGATTTGGAAATAATTTACGAAGTGAAGCGTTAGCGAATAAGTTTCCAAAACCACCTTCAATATCTATCCAAGAGTCAATTTTTGTGGCTCCAGTTCTGTAGCTTATGTCGTAAAATGCTCTCTTTTTCTTCTGAAGATAAAACGCCAATTTCTTAAGCATTAATCCACGTTCTTGAAAGGTCATTTTACGTAGTGTGTTGCCTTTGTCTCTTCCGTATTGAAGAATTTCTCCTGTGTTTAAGCCTTCAGTCGTGACGCTTGTAAAGTGCTCGCCAGTAACCGAATCGTAGATTGGGTTACCGTTGCCTTTACCGTCTTGCCACTGGCCTAATATGTAATGTTGTGTTTTTTGCATAATAATATTTTTCAGGTATAACCGTTTTGTCGCCTCGAGCGGCGTCGAGAAGTTATCCTTGTAATCTAATGATTTGTCCGTTTAATCTACTTTCAATGGCTTTAATATAGCCCATTGCTACTTTTTTCATAGGAACAGGAATATTTCCTGGAAAGTAGCTTCGGTATTTTTCGTAGGCATCTTTTACTAAATCTGATGACACTGCATTTATGCGCAAGCCATTTCCTAATTCTAGAGCAACAGCTTTTACAAAACTATGAATACCACCATTTACCATTGCTGCAGAACTTGTCATATAAACTGGTTCATCTGCTAAAATTCCTGTAGTTAGTGTAAATGAACCACGATGATTTAAATAATCCTTACCTATGCGAACCAAATTAACTTGACCCATCAACTTACTCTTAATACCGATGTAGAAATCTTCTTCTGAAAGATTTTCGAACACTTCCCATTTGGCTTCGCCAGCTACACAAATTACAGCATCTAAGTTATCGACTTTCTCATACATCGCTTTGATAGATTCTGAATCTGAGATATCGACTATGACATCAGCTTTTGAGCGACCAGCGACAATAACTTTGTGTTCCTTGGATAAGGTTGTATTTAAGTATCTTCCGATGGTACCGTTACCACCAACTAATAGGATTTTCATTTTGTATTGTTTTTTGCGTTAGGGATTGAGCGGTTTGTTTGAACTCTTTTTGCTATTTAAGCAAAAAAGTGAGTAGCGAAAGCCCGACCTTTAGGTAACGCCCAAATTCTATAAATTCACGTTTTCGATAATCGCCGCATAGCCTTGACCAACGCCGACGCACATCGTAACTAATGCATAACGCTTGTTAGTTTCCTGCAACTCCAAAGCAGCAGAATAGGCGATGCGCGCGCCTGTGACGCCAAGTGGATGACCGATAGCAATTGAGCCGCCATTAGGGTTAATTCTTAGGTCGTCGTCCTTTAATCCCCATTCGCGAATGCAGGCTAAAGCTTGCGCTGCAAAAGCTTCGTTGAGTTCGATGACGTCCATATCTTCCATAGTTAAACCGGCTTTTTCTAAGGCTTTATTACTCGCCTTTACTGGACCGATTCCCATAATTCTTGGCTCGACACCCACAACGGCAGATGAAACAATTCTTGCCAATGGCTTTAAATTGTATTTCTTTACAGCATCTACTGAAGCGACGATTGTTGCGGCTGCACCATCGTTTAATCCAGAAGAATTTCCTGCGGTAACGCTACCACCTTCTTTTTTGAAAGCAGGTCTAAGCTTCCCAAGAATTTCCTTCGTAGTCGTTGGTTTTACAAATTCATCTTTACTGAATTGTATTGGGTCTTTTTTGCGTTGTGGAATTTCAACCGTCATAATTTCCTTTGCCAAACGTCCATTTTCTTGAGCTTTGGTCGCCTTCATCTGACTATTGTAAGCAAAGGCATCTTGGTCTTCACGACTGATATTGTATTTCTCGACTAGATTCTCAGCAGTGTTTCCCATACCATCTGTGCCGTACATTTCGTGCATTTTAGGGTTGACAAAACGCCAGCCAAAACTAGAGTCGTACATCTTACTGTCGTTGCCAAAAGCTTTTGATGGTTTGCTCATTACGTATGGACCGCGCGTCATATTCTCGACACCTCCAGAAATAAATAAGTCGCCGTCACCAGCTTTTATTGCTCGGTTAGCGTGAATGATTGCCGAAAGACCTGAACTGCATAATCTGTTCACCGTTTCGCCAGGAACCGAAAACGGCATTCCAGCAAGTAGTGAACACATTCTTGCGACGTTGCGGTTGTCTTCGCCAGCTTGATTGGCGCAACCCATTATAACATCGTCGAATGCGTCTTTTGGAATGTTTGGATTTTTTTCTAGTACGTGTTTGATGACCATCGCTCCCAAATCGTCTGTCCTAACCGCAGATAATGTACCGTGGTAACTTCCTATTGGTGTGCGTGTGCCGTCTATGATATATGCTTCTTTCAAAATGATAAATTTTAAATGATAAATATAAAATGTAAAAGTGCGTATGGACTCTACTTTTATATTCTCGGTTTTACATTTTACGTTGTGTTGTTTTTATGCTTGAAGTAAAAATGGCTACGAGCTCTGAACATTCTTTTGTTATAATTTCGAATGCATCTAAGTCTTTTACCAAATTTGCTTCTTTCAGTATTTCTAAATTGATCTGAGATTCCCTTAATTCCTTAAGGCAAATTCTCATTTTATGGATAAAATCTTTCTTTGATTCTGCACCTTGAGCTTCTCCATAATTTAAAGCTGAAGATGTTACTGAACGTATTAATTGTTTGGATAAATGTTCTGTTGCAAAATTTTGTTTAAGTAATCCAATATTTGAAATAATCATTGCTGAAAATTTCACTAATCTGTTCTGAAGATTATAGGTATTTGATTTCACTTTGAAATTTTACATTTAGTCTTTTACATTTTTCAGTTTAAAATCGCTTTAAACGTATCGTGCTGACTCATATCACCACTTCTAAAGCCTTTCATAAACCACTCCATACGTTGCCTGCTTGTGCCGTGTGTGAAACTGTCTGGCTGAACATAACCTCTGGTTCTTTTTTGAATGGCATCATCACCAACGGCTTGTGCCGCACTTAATGCTTCTTCGATATCGCCTTCGTCTAAATATTTTTTATTGTAATGTGCCCAAAGTCCTGCGTAAAAATCGGCTTGGAGTTCTTGAGCGACTGATAGTTTATTGGCATCAGCTTGAGAACGCCCTTGTTTTGCTTGTTGAACTTGGCGTGACGTTCCTAATAGGGTTTGAACGTGATGCCCAATCTCGTGAGCCGTGACATAAGCAATAGCAAAATCACCACCTTTGGCGCCAAAACGCGTTCGTAATTCTTTGAAGAATGCTAAATCCATATAGACCTTTTGGTCGCCAGGACAATAAAATGGTCCAGAAGCTGAACTTGCCTTTCCGCAACGCGTGTTTACAACATCAGTAAATAAAACCATTTGTGGTTCTTTATAATCGCCTAGATTATTTTGACGAAATAGCTGATTCCACACATCTTCTGTGTCAGCTAAAACAGTCGCCATAAAATCGCCCATTTCTTGTTCTGCTGAAGAAAGTTCTCTTGAAGTGGTTTGCTGAGTAGTCGTTCTGGAATTATTGATTTGCTCAACGATAGGTGCAATTTGCTGCCCTGTTTCGCCTCCAAAAAGCTGTAGCAAGATGACAATAACAGCAATCACGCCACCACCAGCAGCAACTTTGCCCTTGGTACTCATACCACGACGGTCATCGAGATTGCCACTTTTCCTTCTACCTTTCCATTTCATATTTAGTAGGTTATGGTTAGTCCTTTAAAAATACAATTTTCTAAATGCTTATTCCCAATCTTTGCTCGTTCTATAAACGACGCCTTTGAATAGGGCTACAAGTTGGTCGCCTCGCTTAACTTCGACAATATTAAATCCTACTTTTTTCTTTGAAACATCTGTCACCGCTTCAGCAGTAATATAATCACCTTCTTCAAGTGCTTCAATATGATTAATCGAAGTTTCAATACTTACCGCATATTTTCCGTGTGTGTTTGCTGAAAATCCAAAAGCAGTATCGGCTAAACTGTATGAAATGCCGCCGTGTGCTTTTCCCATACTGTTGAGCATTTCTTTGCGGATGGTCATTCCAACCTTAACGCGACCGATTTCAACGCTTATTATTTCTATGCCAAGCCAGCTTGAGAAGTGGTCTTGACTTAGCATTTTATTTGGGATTTTGGTTTTGGAAATAGGCATTAGGGAATAGGGATTTGGTATTAGTGTAACTGGTTTTAGTTCTCGACTCCGCTCGAACTGACAATGGATTGTAAGTTAAATGTCTGATTAGAATCCTTCATCCTACGCAGCATCGGTGAACAACGGTATCTGTCTTCGTGATATTCATTGTACAATTTGTCTAATTCTGTAACACACCAATCAATTCCCTTTTCATTTGCCCAAGCGAGTAAGCCTTTTGGGTAGTTGACACCTTTGGTCATTGCATTATCAATATCTTTTGCTGAAGCGACATTCCAAAACAAGGCATCTGCTGCTTCATTGATAAGCATTACTAATGTTCTATTGAAGATGTTTTGCCCTAATGCTGAATCTTTATTTGGCTCTGGTTTCGTAGCGCCTTCAGAATAATCGTAATAGCCTTTGCCAGATTTTCTTCCTAAATATCCTGCTTCAGAAAAGCGTTTTTGAGTAAAAGCTGGCTTGTAACGTGGGTCGTAATAGAATGCTTCAAAAACAGTTTCAGTAACCGTGTAATTCACATCGTTTCCTATAAAATCCATTAATTCAAATGGTCCCATTCTAAAGCCTCCAAATTCCTTCATCGCCCAATCAATGGTGGCGAAGTCGGCAATACCTTCTTCATATTGTCTTAGTGATTCGCTATAAAATGGTCTTGCGACACGGTTTACGATAAATCCTGGTGTATCCTTTGCAACTGCAACGACTTTCTTCCAACTCTCGATAGTGTCTACTGAAGTTTTCAACGTTGCTTCTGAAGTCTGTATTGCTGGAATAACTTCAACCAATTTCATTAGCGGTGCTGGGTTGAAAAAGTGAATCCCTACACAACGTTCAGGCTTATCTAGTGATGACGCAATGGAAGCAATCGACAAACTTGAAGTGTTTGAAGCAATGATGCAATCTTCAGAAACAATGCTTTCCAACTCCTGAAACACTTTCATTTTGATGTCGATGTTTTCAACAATAGCTTCAATAGTCATATCAGCATCTGAGAAACTCTTCATATCTGAAACATAAGAGATGTTTCCTTGAATACGATTTTTTTCAACAGCATCAATTCGACCTTTCTCAATTAATCGATTTAGTATTTTCTCTAAAGCTGTTTTTGCTTTATCGAGTGCTTCTTGATTTAAATCGAATATTTTGACTTTACAATCAGCAGTGGCCGCAACTTGTGCAATACCACTTCCCATTGTTCCTGCGCCTATAATTCCTACGTTCTTTATCATCTTAAAAATGTAAAATTGAAAATGTAAAATTTCAAAGTTCTGCGCCTTTATAATTTTACATTTATCATTTTGAGTTTATTATTTATCTGCCTTTAAATTCTGGTTTGCGCTTATTTACAAATGCATCCACACCTTCGGCGTAATCTTCACTTTGAGCGGCTTCAATTTGTAGCTTGCCTTCTAATTCTAGTTGTTCAGTAAGTGTATTGGTCATTGATTGGTTGAGCAAACGCTTTGTCATTCCCAATGCTTTGGTTGGCATTTGAGATAATGTCTGAGCAGTTTTTTCGGCTTCAGAGAAATACTCTTCCACAGAAAAAACTTTGTATATCATTCCTAGTTCTTCTGCTTCTTTAGCTGAAACTTTATCGCCTAACATCATTAATGCTGAAGCTTTTTGAAAGCCAATTAATCTTGGTAAAAAGAATGTTCCAGCGCTATCAGGCACCAAACCAATTTTACTAAACGCTTGTATAAAACTAGCGTGCTCTGAAGCAATGACAATATCGCAAGCCAAAGCAATGTTCGCACCAGCGCCAGCTGCAACGCCATTTACGGCACAAACTATTGGTTTTTCAATATTGCGTATAAGTTCAATAATTGGATTGTAATGTTCTTTAAGAATTTTCTTGAAACCTGGATTTAATTCTGGAGTTGTAACTTCCTTCAAGTCTTGACCCGCACAAAATGCTTTGCCTTCGCCTGTTATAAGAATCGCACGAATGCTGTCATCTTTATCACAAGCTTTTAGTTCATCTTGAAACAGCAACGCCATCTCACGATTAAAACTATTAAAACCTTTTGGTCGGTTTAGAGTAAGTGTAGCAACGTTACCGTTTATTGACTTTTTAATTAATGCTTCCATATATATTTTATTATCTAATCTTTTTTCCATCGATGAAAAAAGAAACAAAAAAATCTAGACTGCTGAAACTTTGTCTAAATTTTTCAATTGAATTCTATGTGTTTCGACCTTTTCAGCCTTGCTGAATTCGAACAAGCGAAACCCATTACCGAATTCTGCTTTTCAAATTTTACGACAAAATTTCCGAGGTCATTCTTTCGTCTTACTTTAAACATTTAAAATAGTCGAACGGCTCTTGGCAATCGTCGCATTTAAACATTGCTTTGCAAGCCGTTGAGCCAAACTGACTTACCAAATGTGTGTTCGTACTTCCGCAGTTTGTGCATTTTACAATCTTGGCATTTCCTAGTAACGCAGCTTTATCTGCTGTGGCGTCCATTGGTGGTGCGATGCCGTACTCTTCGAGTTTTCTCTTTCCATTCTCACTCATCCAATCTGTAGTCCAAGCTGGTGAAAGAATCAATTTTACTTTTGATTTATAACCGGCTTCTGTCAATGCTTTTTCAATGTCGTCTCCAATAACATCCATTGCTGGACAACCGCTGTATGTTGGTGTAATTTTTACTGAAACTTTCCCGTCGTCTTCAAAATCTGCATAACGAACAACGCCTAAATCTAAAATTGAAAGCACTGGAACTTCAGGATCGGAAACCGACTCTAAAATGTCTATAAGTTTTTTGTTGATATGTGGTTGCTGCTCGGCTACCATTTCATATTAGGATAGGTGCGTTGCATATATTGCATATCGCTTAATAGATAACCAAGATGTTCTGTATGAATACCTTCTTTACCACCTTTTTGCCAGTATTTACTTTCAGGAATTTCGATAGTTGCTTCTTTCAGAAGGTTCTCAACACGATTGTAATACGTCTCTTTTAGTTTTGAAACATCTACGCCTATGCCAGCTTCCGCAGCTTCTTTGTCTGCTTCAGTCATCATAAATAATTCATTGGTATAACCCCAAAGATTATTTACGGCTTCTTGGATTTTATTATGGCTTTCTTCAGTTCCATCGCCTAAACGTTTCATCCAATCTCCTGAAAATCTTACGTGATAACTCACTTCTTTAATTCCTTTTTTAGCAATTGCAGCTAAATTTTCATCTTTACTATTCTGAAGTTCTTGCATCTGCAAGATGTGGAATACATCAAACAAATACTGTCTTGCGATAACGTAAGCGAAATCGCGGTTTGGTTGCTCAACCAAAAGCACATTTTTATACTCACGTTCTTTTCTGAGAAACGCGAAATCATCTTCAGTTTTGTTCTCTTCAGATAAATCGGCAGCATATTGGTAGTAACCACGAACCTGTCCGAACAAGTCTAATGAGATGTTAGTGCAAGCGATATCTGTCTCTAAACTTGGTCCGTGACCAGTTAAGGTGCCTAGACGTTGCCCAAGGATGAGTGAGTTATCGGCGATGCCGAGGATATAATTTATTAGTGTTTTGTTTGTCATAATAATGCCTGCGTAGGCAGGTATCTTTTGATTGAAACTCTATTTTTAATTTGAAAGTTTTTTCAATAATAATTGAAGTGACACCTTTCAACTTATTTTACAATTCGAAATGTAGTCTAGTATCTCGAAGAGATTCCTGTTTTCACAGGAATTTGTTACATATGCTTTACGTCGTCTGGCAAATCGTAAAAGGTTGGATGACGATACACTTTGTCTTGTGCTGGCTCGAATAACTCACCATTATTTTCTGGGTTCGATGCTGTAATATGCTCACTTTCCACAACCCAAATACTTACGCCTTCACTACGTCTTGTGTAGACATCGCGTGCATTGGCCAAAGCCATTTCAGCATCTGACGCGTGAAGACTTCCACAGTGACGATGTTCTAATCCGTTTTTACTTCTTACGAAGATTTCCCATAAGGGCCAGTTTTTCTTATCGCTCATAACTATTGTCCACGAAAGTGGGTAACTTTTTATTAGTATTTATTTCTAAAAACCTCTCGACTCCGCCTGAGGTTACAATTAAAATTAAGCCGAAATTTGACTTGATTTATTACGTCGTTTTTCTTGTTTTTCAGCATATGCAACAGCAGCATCACGCACCCATTCACCTTCATTCCAAGCATTAACTCTAGCATTCATACGCTCTTTGTTACAAGGACCATGACCTTTCACAACTTGCCAGAATTCATCCCAATCGATTTCTCCAAAGTCATAACTTCCTGTTTCTTCATTGAATTTTAAATCTGGGTCTGGAATAGTTAGTCCTAAAATATCTGCTTGAGGAACGGTTTGGTCAATAAATTGCTGACGTAGTTCATCGTTAGTTTTACGTTTCAGCTTCCATTTCATAGATTGTTCTGTATGCACTGAAGCATCATCTGTTGGGCCTAACATCATCAAGCTTGGCCACCACCATCTGTTCAATGCATCTTGCGCCATTTCTTTTTGTTCTGGAGTTCCATTACAAAGTGAAAGCATGATTTCATATCCTTGGCGTTGGTGAAAGCTTTCCTCTTTACACACGCGCACCATTGCTCTTGCATATGGTCCATATGATGTGTTACACAATGGCACTTGATTAATAATCGCAGCACCATCAACCAACCAGCCAATCGCACCCATATCTGCCCAAGTTAATGTTGGGTAGTTGAAGATTGAAGAATATTTTGCTTCACCAGAATGTAGCTGACGGTATAATTCTTCTCTAGAAACACCTAAAGTTTCACAAGCGCTGTATAAGTATAAGCCGTGACCAGCTTCATCTTGCACTTTTGCTAATAACGCAACTTTGCGTCTTAATGAAGGTGCACGTGAAATCCAATTACCTTCAGGAAGCATTCCAACGATTTCAGAATGTGCGTGCTGAGACATTTGCCTAATGTGTGTCTTACGATACTTTTCAGGCATCCAATCTTTAGGTTCAATTTTTTCATCATTGGCAATGCGTTGCTCAAAGATGTCTTCTAAATTCTTTATTTCTGCGTTGCTCATAATATTTTATTTATACGTCGAAATCGACAGTTACTTTATCACTTGTTGGAACAGCTTGGCAGCTAAGTACTAAATTTTGAGATACTTCCTTATCATCTAATGCATAATTTATCTTCATCTCGACACTGCCTTCTTTTACCTCACATTTACACGTGCTACAAACACCACCTTTACATGCGAAAGGTAAATCTGCACCTGCGCCAAGTGCTGCATCGAGAATGTTGTCGTAATCTTTAGTCATTGTAAAGTGAAATTCTTTTCCACCATCTACAATAGTAATTTCTTTTCCTTCAACACTTTGTTGTGCAAGACGTTCTGCTCTTGCTTTGTCTTCATCACTTAATCCTGTGACAAACAATTCATAATGCACTAATTCTTTTGGTAAGCCGGCTTTCACTAACTCATCCTGAATCATAAAAATCATATCTTCAGGACCACATATAAATACTTCATTAGTATCTTGAATATCTACGAAGGTGTGTGTTATTTGTTGAATTTTCTCTGGTGTAAACCTGCCGTTAAATAATTCAATATCTCGTTGTTCTCTAGTTAGAAAATAAAAGATGTTTAAACGTCCAAAATATTGATTTCTAAGCTGTTCTATCTCTTCCTTAAAGATAATAGATTTTGCATTCTTATTCAAATAGAATAGCTTGAATGTACTTTCTGGCTCTAGTGCTAAATGTGTTTTCATCATAGATAGGATAGGAGTAATACCACTTCCTGCTGCAAATACTAAATAGTTTTTGCGTTTTGAGTTATCTATGTCTACACCAAATGTGCCACTTGGTTCCATGATTTCTAGCATATCGCCAGAATTTAGGGTATCATTTACATATGTAGAGAATTTGCCGCCGTGAATTTTCTTTACAGCTACTTTCCATTCTTTATCTATTGGGCTAGAACATAAACTATATGATCTTCTTGTGTCTTCGCCATTTATAATAGCTTTTAATGTAAGGTGTTGACCTTGAGAAAAGTTGAAGGCATTGTGCAGGTCTTCAGGTACATCAAAAGTAATCACCGAACAATCGTCAGTTTCTTTATAGATGTCCTTAACTCTTATATTATGAAATTTAGCCATTTAGAGGTGTAAATTATATGTCTTTATGTTCAATTATTATTCCAAAACTAACAAACGTTAGTTAGATGTGCAAGTATTATCTACTCTGTTATATTTATTTCCGTTGTAATTATGCTGTTAAGGTTAAGTTCTTATACCATCTAAAAGCACAGAAACCATGTCTGTTTTAAGGATATTTACATCCATTTTACCACGTTTTTCATACCATAAATACATAGTCTGAAGTGTGGAAAGCATAGAAAATACAATAACTTCTGGGTTTTTATTTATTATTTCTCCTTGGTTAACACCTTGTTTAATTATAGTTCTGAAATTATTTTCATAGGCATTTCTTAAGGTTACAAAACGGATTAACTCATCTGCTTCAAGATGTTTCCAGTCGTTATGCATCATTGCCATTGCGCCCGAATTGTTTATGCTAATATCAATATGAAGACCTATTAAATCCTGTAATTTTTTTATTGCAGTGGTCTCTTTATTAAAAATTTGGGTCATACCAACAGTAAAAGCTTCAGCAATTTCAAGTATAATTGTAGAAAGTATTTCCTGCTTATTTGCAATATGGTTGTATAGGCTAGCTGCCTTTATATCTAAAGCCTTTGCCAAATCTCGCATAGATACAGCATTGTAACCTTTCTCTGTAATAAGGTCTTTGGCTACTTTAAGAATTTCAGATTTACGATTTAATACTTTCATCAATACAAATATACGAAAAACTAACACTTGTTAGTTAGCTCGGCATTATTATTCAAATTAATGCTTCTAAAATTTAAAGGTTTCACTGTAAAAAATGGTGTGTTACACCGACAACTCTTACTTTTGAATGTATTTTGTGCTTTGCATGATTTCATAATAATGACAGGATGAACGAAACCATACAGACAAACCCACTTATAGATAGATTGCCACCACACTTAAAGCAATTTATAAAACCTCAAAACTACGACGATTATACAGCTATTAATCAAGCAGTATGGCGTTATGTAATGCGTAAAAATGTTGAATATTTAGGTAAGGTTGCACACGAAAGTTATTTGTCTGGATTAAAGAAAACAGGTATTTCAATAAATGAAATCCCTAGTATGTATGGTATGAACCGTATTCTTAAAGATATTGGTTGGGCAGCAGTTGCTGTTGATGGTTTTATACCACCAAACGCTTTTATGGAGTTTCAAGCTTATAAGGTGTTAGTGATTGCTAGTGATATTAGGCAATTAGAAAATATAGAGTATACACCAGCGCCAGATATTATTCACGAAGGCGCAGGTCACGCACCAATTATTGCAAGTCCAGATTATGCAGAGTACTTGCGCCGATTTGGTGAAATTGGGAGTAAAGCAATTTCTAGTGCTCACGATATTGAAATGTACGAAGCCGTAAGAACGGTTTCTATTTTAAAGGAAGCAGAAGGCACACCACAAGATCAAATTGATGCTGCTGAAATGCTTGTTGAGGAACTACAAAATAAAAAGGTTGAGCCAAGTGAAATTTCATTAATTAGAAATTTACATTGGTGGACAGTAGAGTATGGACTTGTTGGAACGGTTGATGACCCAAAAATATATGGTGCAGGTTTACTATCCTCTATTGGAGAAAGCAAGAACTGTATGACAGATGCCGTGAAAAAAATACCATATTCTATTGATGCAGCATACCAAGATTTTGATATTACAAAACAACAACCACAACTATTTGTAACTCCAGATTTTGCTTATTTACAAGAGGTTTTAGAGGAGTTTGCCAATACAATGGCAGTAAGAAAAGGTGGTTGGCGCGGCCTTAAAAAACTTATTGAAAGCAAACAATTAGGTACTATAGAATTGAGTACAGGCTTGCAAGTTTCGGGTGTGTTTAAGCGAATGATACAGAATGAGGATAATGAGGTTGTTTATTTTGAAACTGAAGGTGAAACCGCATTATCTTACCGTGAAAAAGAATTGATAGGTCATGGTATAGAGCGCCATAACAATGGATTTCGATCGCCTTTAGGGAAATTAAAAGGTATTAATCTCGCCATTGAAAATATGGGTCCACGTGATTTACAAGCTTATAATTTTTATGACGGTAAGCACATTCAATTTGAGTTTGAAAGTGGCATTACTGTGGAAGGTATGAACGTTACAGGTATAAGAAACCTAAAAAGTGAATTGATGTTGATTCAATTTACAGATTGTACCGTGAAATATAAAGATGAGGTATTGTTTAGTCCTGAGGATGGCGATTTTGATTTTGCCGTTGGAAAAGACATTGTTTCAGCCTTTGCAGGTATGGCAGACTATCGTTCTTTTAATGTGAATACGCATAATCCTTCAACAACGACAACGATAAAAACTGAACGTTCAGCAAAACAACAAGAACTTATTGAGTTGTATGAGGCTATTAGGAATTACCGCAACGGTGAAACCACTAAGTTTTCACCAGATGCTGTTTTTGATATCTTGAAGAAACATTATAATGAAGATTGGTTACTACCTTTAGAGATTTATGAATTAGAAGTTGAGCGAAACACAACTCTATCAAAAGAGGTGTTCAGATATTTAAATGAATTAAAAGAGCGCAGACCAGAAGTTAGTCATTTAATTGAAGGTGGTTTAGAGCTTTTAGAAACGCCAGAGCATGTTTAGGTTTCAATCATTTTTTTAAGCTTAATTAATTAGAGTATTGTTGGTAATGCTCTTTTATAAGTTTTTCAACAGGTTTATTCTGTGGTGTAAACCTATTGTTTTGCATACCGCCAACTTCTGAATGATTATGAAACCATTTCCATATAAAACCACCTGCAAACCAAGGCTCATTCCAAAATTCTTTAAATAAAGCGTTAGTTAAATTAAGCTGCGCTTCATGATTTATTTTGCCATCTTCACGTTGTGATTCCCAAGGCCTATTTCCGGAATAATCAATACTTCTGTATCCATATTCTGTAAATAAAATAGGCCTATTATAGGTGTCACTTAAGTTCTTGAGAGTTGTTTTCCAAGGTTGCCAAGATTGTCTTGATGCTTTTATAGTTGGAGTCTTATCTTCGGAAATAGGAAAATAGGCATCTGCACCGATAGCATCCATCTCATTCCAAAATGTAACTTTGTCTACTTTATCCCAATTTTCTGCATAGGTTAAATTACCACTATAAATAGTTTTAATTTTCTTAATGAGTTGAGACCAAAATTTAGGTCTAGCATTTACAAAATTATAAAGTTCTGTACCTATACAAAACCATTCTGCATTGGTGTCTTGAGCTAACTGTGCGTATAATAAAATAAATCCTTCATAACTGTTTTCAAGCGTTGTCCAATGTTCTTCAGAAGCCATCATCATATCTCCTGTAAATTCTCCGCGAGAAATCCAAATTTGAGGTTTAAGCATAACCTTTATGTTAGCATTGTGAAGATGCTTTATGGTTTCTGTCACACCATCTACGCGCTCACCTCGCCATTGTCTGTCTGTGTTGTAAAGAACCTCTGCAGACTCTAAACTACGTATAAACCCAAAAGGCATAACAGAAGCGTAATTTGCGTTTACATTAGTAATAGGTGTAATATGAGAACTATCTATTGCGTCTCGAGAAGCCACTAAGCTTACACCATTAATTTTAGCAGACTTTTTTGTGTCTTTAGGTTGGCTCTCGCAAGACCAAATGCATATAAGGCTTAAAATCCCTAAAATTATAATTGAAACATGATAACGCATATAGAAGCTTTAATGCTCTAAATATAAGACGAATTAATCTACAGTATATTTTAAAATGTCACCTGGTTGGCATTTTAGTGTTTTACAAATAGCGTTAAGTGTAGAGAAGCGAACGGCTTTTGCTTTACCAGACCTTAAAATAGATAAGTTGGCTTCTGTAATACCTATAGCTTCAGCTAATTCTTTTCCTTTTAAATTTTGCGCAGTAAGAATGCTATCTAAATTTATTATGATTGCCATACTAAACTGTTAGATCATTTTCAGATTTTATCTTTAATGCTTTGTCAAAAGCTTGATTTAGAAGTAAAAAGAATACTCCAATAATAAATAAAAATAAAAGTAATTGATAATTTGAGATGCCGAATTCAATGCTAACTTTAGAATCCTTTATAAGATTAAATAGAAATAAGAGCACTAAAGATGAGCCTCCAGAGATAGAGAAAAACTGTCCAATTCGTTTCAAATAATTTACAGAAGTTTTACTAATTAATGACTTCTTTAAAATATGCTTAGACAATTGTCTTAGGTTATGAAAACCTGCAAAAAATAAAACAAACTCTAAAAATCCTATAAACAAAGCTAGGATATATAATGCGGGAATACCGTTACTTTCAATTGGTATATTGGTTTTGAAAATAGTTTGTTGAGGGAAAAATATTAGATATAATATTGTACCAGGAAAAAAGATAACAATAGGTATCATTAAGACATAAGCTATGTCTATAAGTGATTTGAATAAAGTAGTAAGTCGCATATTTAAATTATCGATTAACGATAATAAATATATGCAATTTATCGAAAAACAATAATTTAAGTTGTTAATCTGTTTGTTTTGTCTTGCGTTTAAGCTGTATCCTTAAAGCAAAATAACCAACAATACCTGCTCCAAATGAACCTATAAGAATACCCAATTTAGAAGCTGTTAGTAAATCGTCTTCTCTAAAGGCCAGCTCTGCTACAAATAATGACATTGTGAATCCTACACCTCCTAAAATACTTACTGCAAATATGTCTTTAAACTGTATGCCTGCAGGAAGTCTGGCTATACCTAATTTATAAGCCAAGTAACTAAAGAGACTAATTCCAATAACCTTACCTGCAACCATTGAAATTCCTATTTGTGAAATTAAATGCGTAGCGCTAAGAGAATCTAAATTTATAGTGATGCCAGCATTTGCAAGAGCAAATAATGGCATGATAACAATTGCAACCCAACCACTTAAGCCATGCTCTAATTGTTGCATTGGAGATTGTACTTGATCTGTTACAGCATTAATCTCATCTACAGCAACCTGTTGTTCTTCTGTAAGGACATGCTTTTTAGGATCACTTTCTTTTAAGCGTTTTAAGTTGTTATTGAGGTTTGAAAATACATCCTTTAAATTCACATATCTAACTGAAGGTAGTACAAACGCAAGTAATACTCCTGCAATAGTTGGGTGCACACCAGACTTTAAAAATAATACCCAAATGGCAAGACCAAATATTAAGAATAGGTACTTCGAGAATATTTGTAAATAATTAAGTAACCATAATATGAGCAATAGGCCAATAGCAACACTTAAGTATTCAACATGAAAGCCATGACTGTAAAAAATGGCTATAACAACAATAGCTCCTATGTCATCTATTACGGCAAATGTGGTAAGGAAAACTTTTAACCCTAAAGGCACACGTTTACCAAGTAATTGTAATATTCCTAAAGAAAATGCAATATCGGTAGCCATTGGTATTCCCCAACCGTGCGTACCTCTGTCTTCTTGGTTTAGTAAAAAAAATAATGCAATTGGTACAACAATGCCGCCTAGAGCAGCAAAGACAGGCATAGATGCTTTCTTAAAGGAGGTTAGCTCTCCATCTATTATTTCACGTTTAATTTCTAAACCTACGTATAAGAAGAATAAGGTCATAAGACCATCATTAATCCATAAGTATAGAGGTTTGGTTATAGCAAACGTTGTATCTGTAAAACCAAGAGAAAAATCTGATGCCCAAAGTGCGTGGTAAGCATCTTGCCAAGGTGAGTTTGCCCAAATTAGTGCAATAATAGTACACGCTATAAGTATAAAACTTCCAGAAGTTGAGTGATTAATAAAATTCTCAACGGGGTTTTTTGCTATTTTCAAGGGTTAGTCTTTAAGTGTGTTTTCAATTTTTGTGTCTAATAGTCCAAAGATAAAGTTTACAATGAGAACAAGCACAGTTATTGTGAGCAGTTCCCAATACAGGCCAACAGCAGCCAAACAACCTGCTCCAGCACTACACCAAATAGTAGCAGCTGTAGTTAACCCTTTAATATTTGTGCCTTTTTGAATTATAGCTCCAGCACCAAGAAAACCAATACCTGTTACAACTTGTCCCAAAACACGCGTAAGGTCTGTATAGTCTTTATTGCTAAACTCTAATGAAACCAACACGAATATTGATGCACCCAATGCAACGAGCATGTTTGTTTTAAGTCCAGCACTTTTGCTTTTAAACTCTCTTTCTAATCCTATTAGAAACCCAGATCCTAAAGCTAGAGTTACTCGAATTATAAAATCTTGTAATTCCATACGCTTGTTTTTATAAATATAATAAGGATTATTAAAATGACCTTATCTTTGAGGTATGTTACCAGAGCGACTACAGAAAAAAATAGATTTAAGAATAGACAACAATAGTCTAAGAGCTTTAAGGCTACCTCAAAATTTAATAGATTTTAGCTCAAACGATTATTTAGGGTTTTCAAAATTAATTTCTGATGCTAAAATACATCTTGAAGAGCACTCAATTTTAAATGGCGCTACAGGTTCTCGATTACTTTCAGGTCATTCAGCCTTATTTGAAAAAACTGAGCAACAAATTGCAGGTTTCCATAATGTAGAAGCTGCATTACTTTTTAATTCTGGATATGATGCTAATCTAGGTTTACTGTCTGCAATTTTAATGCGTGGTGATGTTGTGTTTTATGACGAATGGTCACACGCATCTATACGAGATGGTATAACAATGGGATATGCCAAAGCAATAAAGTTTAAGCATAATGATTTAGATCACTTAAAACAGCTACTTGATAAATTTAAAGGTACTGCAGAATGTTATATTGTGACAGAGTCTGTTTTTTCTATGGATGGTGATCAACCAGACCTAAACCAAATTGTAAACTTATCTAAAGCATATAATGCTAACCTTATTATAGATGAAGCTCATGCAATAGGTGTGTTTGGTAATAAAGGTGAAGGTTTAATTCAGGATTTAGGTTTAGAAACACAGGTTTTTGCAAGAATTGTCACTTATGGAAAAGCTATGGGTGGTCATGGAGCTGCAATTTTAGGAAGTGTAGGCTTAAAGGAATTTCTAATAAATTTCTCAAGACCTTTTATTTATACAACGGCAATGCCACCACATTCACTTTTAGCAATTGGTTCGGCATATAATATATTACAAAACAACAAAGGGATTAATTGCCTAGAAAAGCTTCAGAACAATATTAAGGCATTTAAACGTGAGGTTGCTAGGCTAAGGCTAGATAAGTTATTTATTGAGAGCTCATCTGCCATACAATCTTGTATAGTTCCTGGTAATAATAGAGTGAAGAAAGCTTCAGAATTTTTATGCGAAAAAGGTTATGATGTACGTCCTATTTTATCTCCAACAGTTCCAGAAGGAAAAGAGCGTTTAAGGTTTTGCATACATAGTTTTAATTCTAAAGTTGAAATTACTCAAGTTCTGCAACACTTAGCTACCTTTGTGCCACATGGCAAACAACTATAAAACTATTGCAGTATATGAATATAGCTACCAAGCCCAAATTTTAAAAGGGCGTTTGGAGGCAGATGGTATTTCTGTATACTTAGGAGATCTATATTCTGTTGAGGCAGAGCCAGGCGCAAGCCAAGCAATGGGAGGCATTAAATTAAAAGTAAAAGCAGAAGACGTTATAAGAGCTAAGCATATACTAAGTTCTTTAAATAATAACGATGAAGATACGCAATGTTTAAGTTGTCCCCAATGCGAAAGTGTGGACATAGAACATGATATTACGGTTAGTGGTACTAGAGATTTATGGGCAAATCTTAAGCATTTTTTTTCAAACTTACTTTTAGATAATCCAAAAATGCAATATCGTTGTACCAACTGCAATACTAAATTTATACAATGACACATACATATTTTGTAACAGGCATAGGAACAGATGTTGGTAAAACTGTTGCTTCAGCTATTCTTACTGAAGCTTTAGAAGCAGATTATTGGAAACCCATACAAGCAGGAGATTTATCTAATAGTGATACTCATAAAGTTGAACGTTGGGTTAACAATTCTGAAACCAAATTCTTTGATAGTGCCTTTAACCTTAAAACACCTATGAGTCCGCACGCGGCCGCAGAGATTGATGGTATAACATTGTCTAAATCTAAAGTTAAACGACCAAAAACATCTAAAAATCTAGTAATTGAAGGTGCTGGTGGCTTATTGGTTCCTATAAGTAATACTCAAACAATTGCAGATCTTATAAGTAAAAAAGATAGAGTAGTAGTGGTGTCCAGACATTACTTAGGAAGTATAAATCATACCTTACTAACTATTGAATCGCTTAGGGCGAAAGGACTTGAAGTCTTCGGTATAATCTTTAATGGACCTTCAGCCAAAACCACAGAAGATATTATAACAAGAATGACTAAAGTTCCTGTTATTGGTCGCATTGAAAATGAGCCTTATATAGATAGTCATGTTGTAAAAGAATATGCAGAAAAATTTAAGAATGAGCTTAAGTAAGAGAGATAGCAAAACAATTTGGCACCCATTAACACAACACAAAACAGCTAAATTGCCATTGGCAATTAGTAAAGCAAAAGCAGCTTTGCTTTATGATGAAAATGGTAAGGAGTATATAGACGCTATTGCATCATGGTATACTGCAATGTATGGCCATTGTAACGATTACATACTTGAGAGTGCTTTTAAACAAATGCAAACTTTAGATCAAGTTGTATTTACAGGCTTTACACATGAACCAGCAGTAAAACTTGCCGAAGAACTTTTATCTATTTTGCCTAAGAACCAAGCCAAAGTAATGTTTAATGACAATGGTTCAACATCTGTTGAGATTGGTATTAAAATGGCACTGCAATTTCATCATAATAACAACGATAAAAGAGATACACTTTTAGCTTTTGAAAACGGATTTCATGGCGATACTTTTGGAGCTATGAGTGTGAGTGGTCTATCTGTTTATAATGGCCCTTTTGATGATCACTTTTTAAAAGTAGTACGTATTCCAACTCCAGACGGAACAAATAATGATAAGGTTTTAAAACAACTAAATGCGTTGATTGAAACTCATAATATTGCGGGATTTGTTTATGAGCCATTAGTACAAGGTGCTGCTGGTATGAAAATGTACGATGCACAAGGCTTAAATGAAGTACTTAAGGTATGTAAGGCAAACAAAATTATAACTGTTGCAGATGAGGTGATGACAGGCTTTGGCAAAACTGGCGCATATTTCGCATCTTTAAATATTAAAGAATTACCAGACGTTATATGTCTTTCCAAAGCACTAACAGCTGGTTTAGTTCCTATGGGTATTACAACCTGTTCTCAAGATATTTATGATGCCTTTTTAGATGATAATGTTGGTAAAGGTTTATTTCATGCACATACCTATTCTGCAAACCCTATTGCGTGTGCAACTGCTTTAGCAGGTTTAGAGTTGTTGAAATCTCAAGAAATAAAAGAACAGCAAGCTTACATAATTAAAGCTCATGGAGAGTTTCTTAATAAAATTTCAGCCCATCCAAAGGTGCTTAATCCCAGGCAAAGTGGTGTTATTCTAGCTTTTGAAATGGATGTAGAAATGGAGCGCTATGGCGATTTAAGAAATAAGCTTTTTCAGTTTTTTATGGATAAAGGTGTTTATTTAAGACCTCTCGGAAATACAATTTATATTTTGCCGCCATTTGTAATTACAGAAGCACAATTACAAGCTGTTTATAGTGCTATACTAGAGGCTTTAGAGTCTTTTTCTTAGGGCATCTAAATTTTTAAGTTAAGGCCAATAAACTCGGCTACTATTCACGATATTTGCAGCATTAAATCTACGCTTTGCAACACCCAATATATATAAAAGGCATATCTACAGTTTCTGCTTTGGGAAGCCATCCTGATGATATTTGGACTAATTATTTGTCTCAACGCTCTTTTTTAAAATCTAAGGAAATAGATGATATTCCAACATTTGTTGGAGAGCTTTCTAACACAGATAAAGAACGTGTTGAGCAATTAAAACAATCTGATAAATTATATGCAGAGTTAGATAACTCTGTGTTGTACGCAATGCTATGTGGAAGAGATTTAATTTTAAAAGCACCGCTTAACACAACAGATTTTGGAATAAATGTAGGCTCATCTAGAGGAGCCACTACGTTGTTTGAAAATTATCATGAGCAATACATAAAATCTGGACAAACCTCTACATTAAGCTCACCTACTACTACTTTAGGGAATATATCCAGTTGGCTAGCTCAAGATTTACAAAGTAAAGGCCCTAGGTTTTCTCATAGTATAACATGTTCTACAGCATTTCATGCGATATTAAATGGTGTAGCTTGGTTGCAAGCACAAATGGCCGAAGAGTTTATAGTTGGTGGTAGTGAAGCACCATTAACTCCTTTTACCATAGCGCAAATGCGAGCTATGAAAATTTATGCTGAGGTTGGTCAGGTAAAAAACCCTAACTATCCAAACCAAGCACTTAACTTAAGTAAAACCCGAAATTCTATGATTTTAGGTGAAGGTTCTGGTTTAATAACTTTATCTAAAATACAATCTGAACAAAATGTTGGTGAGATTAAAGGGATTGGTTTTGGAACAGAGGCATTAAAACATAGTGCTTCAATTTCTAAAGATGCGGCTTGTATGCAGGCTTCAATGCGTATGGCAATAAAGCAATTAAACCCAAAAGATATTGATGTTGTGGTATGCCATGCGCCAGGAACTGTTAAAGGCGATCAAGCTGAAATAAATGCTATTAAAGATGTATTTGGAGAACATATGCCAGCTGTAACTTCAAATAAATGGCAACTAGGTCATACATTTGGAGCTTCAGGAATATTAAGTTTAGAAATGGCGCTTCTTATGCTAAAGCATCAAAAATTTATAGGAGTTCCTTTTATTGAAAATCAAATTCAACCTAAAAGAATTAAGAACATACTTGTAAATGCTGTAGGTTTTGGCGGAAATTCTGTTTCAATTTTGGTTTCACTTTAAAGCTATGTTAGCATTTAGAAAGAAACTCGTCTAACACCAAGATTATAAAAACTAACCTCTAATTTTTAGGTAACCCACATTTTCAACTTAACAAACGTTTTGAAAGAACCCCATATAAAAGTCATCATTCCAGCATTTAATGAAGCCAATTCAATTGGTCGTGTTATTGCAGATATTCCTAAACATGTTAATGAGGTTATTGTGGTTAGTAACAACTCAACAGATAAAACTATTGCCATTGCAGAAAGTGCTGGAGCTACAGTTTTAGAGGAAAACCAAAGAGGTTACGGCTATGCCTGTTTAAAAGGCTTGGCTTATATAAAAGAAAGTTTGGTAAAGCCAGATATTATAGTTTTTCTAGATGGCGATTATAGTGATTACCCAGAGTATTTAGATGCCATAGTAAGGCCAATTATTAAGTGCGATGTCGATTTAGTTATTGGTGCTAGGGCAAAAGAGCTTAGAGAAGATGGTAGTATGACAACACCCCAAATCTTTGGTAACTGGCTAGCAACTCGTTTAATGAAACTCTTTTTTAAAAGTAGATTTACAGACCTTGGTCCTTTTAGAGCCATAAAATATGACACATTACTGGGTCTTGAGATGGAAGACAAAACTTATGGCTGGACAGTTGAGATGCAACTAAAAGTATTAAAGCAAAGATTGGCATATACAGAAGTTAAAGTGCCGTATAGAAACAGAATAGGTGTCTCTAAAATATCAGGCACTTTAAAAGGTGCTATATTTGCTGGCGTTAAAATTTTAGGTTGGATCTTTAAATACAGTTTCAAGTAATGGACTTGATTATCATTATTATCTACACATTAGCTTTACTGTTAATATTCTTCTACAGTTTGGCGCAGCTCAACCTTTATTTTAATTACTTAAAAGCAAAAAAGAGTAAACAGGATTGTGAAACCTTCAATTTAAACAATCCACACGAGGTTCCTTATGTTACCATACAACTTCCCTTGTATAATGAAAAATACGTTGTTGAACGTTTGTTGAATAATATTGCAACTATAGAGTATCCTAAAGATAGGTTAGAAATACAAGTTTTAGATGACTCAACAGATGAATCTGTTTTGCAGACCAAAGACCAAATTGAAGAATTAAGAGCTAACGGTCTTGACATTATTCACATAACCAGAGTAAATAGAAAAGGGTTTAAAGCAGGTGCTTTAAAAGAAGGTTTAAAAATTGCAAAAGGTGAATTTATAGCCATATTTGATGCAGATTTTCTGCCAAAACCAAACTGGTTACTAAAAACTATTCCCTACTTTAAAGATGAACAAATTGGTGTGGTGCAAACCCGTTGGGGACATATTAATAGAAACTATTCTATGCTTACAAAAGTGCAGGCATTTGCACTCGATTTTCATTTTATATTAGAACAAGTAGGCCGAAATTTTGGAAACCATTTTATAAACTTTAATGGTACAGCAGGCGTTTGGAGAAAATCCTGCATTTTAGATGCTGGTGACTGGCAAGGCGATACCTTAACTGAAGATTTAGATTTAAGCTATCGTGCACAGCTAAAGGATTGGAAATTTAAGTATTTAGAAGATGTTGAGACTCCAGCAGAATTACCGGTTGTTATAAGTGCAGCAAGATCTCAACAATTTAGATGGAACAAAGGCGCTGCAGAAAACTTTCAGAAACTGTATTGGCGTTTGTTTACAGACAAAACAGTCTCTGCAAAAACTAAATTTCATAGCTTTTTTCATTTACTTAACAGTAGCATGTTTTTACTAGTATTGTTGGTGGCTATATTAAGTGTACCTGTACTATTTATAAAAAACAACAATCCAGACTTTAGCTGGTATTTTAATGTTATTGCTTTTTTTGGATTAAGTACACTTATTTTTTTTATAAGCTATTGGCTTACTTACAAAAAAATTCATGGTGGCGGATTTAAAAATTTTATAAGGTTCATTGGCATGTTCTTTACTTTCTTTTCAGTTGCAATGGGTTTTTCTGTACATAATTCGGTTGCGGTGATAGAAGGTCACTTAGGAAAGAAATCTGAGTTTGTAAGAACCCCAAAGTTTAATATTAATAGTATTAAGGACTCTTGGAAAGGCAATAAATATTTGAGTCAAAATGTATCTGGAAACACCATAATTGAGTTGGTTTTAATGCTGTATTTTGGATATGCTATTTATAGTGCATTTACCACAGGAGATTTTGGGCTTATTATTTTTCACCTTATGCTTTTTGCAGGATTTGGGTTTGTCGGTCTAAAATCGTTATTTGCAAAAGGCTAAATTCTAATTATGAATGCTTTTGTGAAGCACCACATACTTACTGGGTTTTTAACCTTAAGTCTCTTGGCAATGTATGCCGCTTTTGCATATGATTTAAATAGAGCAGATTTTCCTAAATTAATATCCTTAATTGTAGGTCTTTTCTTTTTATCCTACGCTCTATATAAAAGAGCTCGTGTTTATTTCTGGTTTTTAGTTGGTGTTGCTTTCACAGCAAGACTGGTGTTTATTGTTACGTTGCCAGGTTTATCACAAGATTTTTACAGATTTTTATGGGATGGCAGATTGCTTGCTCAAGGTATAAATCCCTATTTGCAAACTGTACAATCTTTTATAGATCAAGGTTTGCAGCCAGTAGCACAGTCTGATGCTTTATATAAAGGTATGGGCGCTTTAAATGCAGGACACTACACAAATTATCCACCAATAAATCAACTGTTTTTTCTTATATCTGGTTGGTTATCACCAAACTCGATACTTGGCGGAGCAGTTGTACTTCGCCTTACTATTATATTGGCAGACTTAGGTATTCTGTATTTTGGGAGTAAGCTATTAAAATCACTTAAATTACCAAAGCATTTTATTTTTTGGTTTATATTAAATCCATTTGTCATCATTGAGTTTTCTGGGAATTTACATTTTGAGAGTGTTATGCTTTTCTTTTTTATGTGGGCCTTATATTTATTACATAACAAAAAATGGGCTTGGGCTGCTGTGTTAATAGGTGTATCTATTTCAGTTAAATTATTGCCGTTACTTTTGTTGCCTTTATTATTAACTTATTTTAATACTAAAGACCTTAAAGAGGCTTCGTTTCTACATCGAATAGCTTCAATAAACATTAAAACGTTAGTATGTTTTTACGGTATAGTAATACTAACCATACTCGTTACTTTTCTTCCGTTTTTATCAATAGAATTCATTACTAATTTTCTAAATACTATTGGACTTTGGTTTCAAAATTTCGAATTTAATGCTAGTGTATATTACATAATAAGATGGATTGGCTTTCAAACTATAGGTTGGAATATTATTGGTACAGTTGGAAAAATATTACCAATAGTAGTTGTTTTAAGCATTCTTGCTATTGCTACATTTAAGCGTATAGAAACCACAGCCCAATTACTGGTTGCTATGTTATTTGCTGTAAGTGTTTACTTTTTACTTTCTACAACAGTGCATCCTTGGTATGTGGCAACGCCGTTGTTGCTGTCTGTATTTACAAGGTATAGGTTTGCAATAGTTTGGTCTCTGTTAGTTATGCTAAGCTATAGTGCATATGGCGAAGAATTTAACGAAAACTTGTGGCTGGTAGCTGTTGAGTATTTGGTTGTTATAGGAATGGCAGTATATGAAATTTGGATAGTAAAACACAAGAGGCCTTTATTAACCTAAGCTTTATTTTTTACGCTCTATCACGTAATTTACCATAAGTTCTAAACTTTCTTTATAAGGTGAAGGCGGAAATTTTTCTAATAGTGCTAAAGCTTCTTTTTGAAACTGTTTCATTTGCATAACTGCATACTCTAAGCCTCCATTTTCTTTTACAAATTCAATAACCTTATTTACACGAGCCTTGTCCTTGTTATGGTTTTTAACGGAGTTAATTAACCAACGTTTGTCTTCTTTACTTACAGTATTAAGTGTGTAAATAAGTGGCAGTGTCATTTTCTGTTCTTTTATATCAATTCCGGTAGGTTTACCAATAGCAGTATTTCCATAATCAAACAAATCGTCTTTAATTTGAAAAGCCATACCTATCTTCTCACCAAATAAACGCATAAGCGTAACATCGTCAGAATTTGGGTTAACAGATGCAGCGCCCAAACTACAACAAGCGGCAATTAAAGTAGCCGTTTTCTTCTTGATTATGTCGTAGTATACATCTTCAGTTATGTCTAAACGGCGCGCTTTTTCAATTTGCAAAAGTTCACCTTCACTCATTTCTCTTACTGCAACCGAAATAATTTTAAGTAAATCAAAATCATTGTTGTCAATAGATAATAATAAACCTTTAGATAGCAGATAATCTCCTACAAGAACTGCAATTTTGTTTTTCCAAAGCGCATTAATAGAGAAAAAACCACGACGCCTATTAGAGTCGTCTACAATATCATCATGTACCAATGTGGCCGTATGTATAAGCTCAATAACAGCCGCGCCACGGTAGGTACGATCGTTTACAGAACCTTCACTTACCATTTTAGCCACAAGAAACACAAACATTGGGCGCATTTGCTTTCCTTTTCTATTAACCACATAATGGGTTATGCGATTTAGGAGTGCCACTTGAGAAGACATAGATTGGCGAAAACGCTTTTCAAAGTCTTCCATTTCCTGTTCAATGGGCTGCTTTATTTTAGATATTACTTTCACTATTACAAAGATACATAAGCCAAATTGAATAATTTATATTTAAATAAAGTAAACAAAATCCGATGAAATGTTTACATTTATAGATGAAATACTAAACTTTAAACTATTTATTATGAAAAAAATTACTTTGTTAGCAGCTTTACTGGTTGCTTTCTATTCAAATGCGCAAATTGAAACCTCTTTTGAAACAGGAGAAGGATTCACTGTTGGTGCTCTAAATGGTCAAAATGGTTGGGCTAATACAACCGGTGCCGATGCAAATTTTTCAATCTCTACAGACCAAGCTACAGATGGAACACAATCATTGCAATTAATTCCAACTAATGGTCAATCTAACTTAGTTGCATTAGGGCCAACAATTACATCTTCTGCAGATGTAGTAGTATTTACCGTTGATGCATTTATTGAAGCTGCTCCAACTGGTGGTGAAAATTCAGATGTTCAGATTATCACCCAATCTCCATCTCAAGAATTGGTTACAGCTCGTGTAAATTTTGATTTTCAAGGCAATGTTTCTGTATTAGACGATGATGGTACTGGTACTGAAACTTTAGCATTTATTCCTGCAGGTACATTTGTTAGAAATGCATTTTTCGAATTTAAAATAGAGCATAGGTTTGCTGATAATGAAATTCTATATTACATAGATGATTCTCTTATTTATACAGGAGAAGCATTTGGAGCAACTAATGTAGAGTCTGCTGTTTTCTTATTTGATAATTTTGAAAGTGGAGCATACTTTGATAATTTAACTTACGCAGAAAATCCTCTTGCTGTTGAAGAATTTGCAGCATTAAATTTCACGCAGTTTGTAGACTCAAATAATACTCTGTATATGTCTTCTAATGAAGTGTTAGAATCTGTAGAACTATATAATGTATTAGGAAAACAAGTAAAAACAATGAAGCTAGCTTCTCAAGAAGCACAAGTAAGTCTTGCAGATCTTTCTTCTGGAATTTACTTAGCTAAAGTGACTGTAAATGGTCAAAACAAATCTTTCAAGCTAATTAAGAAGTAATTTTATTAGTCTTAAAATTTAAAAAGCGATCCTATTAGGATCGCTTTTTTTTATTGAATTCGATTAATGGCTATGGTATCCATATCAAATTTTTCATAGAGCCAAGCCCTAAGTCTTTTTTGGTCTTTTACTATAGTTTGTTGCGGAATACTATCTACCCACTTTACAGAAAAGGTAGGAATGGTATCTAGAGTTGTATTAATAGAGTCTGTAGCAGAAAAAGTACTAACCAATTCATTTGAAAATGAAAACCGCTGAATGTTAGGGTAGTTAATTTTTGTTTCTCTACTTAGACCTTCAAAAGGGATTCCTGCACCTTTTAGTTTAGAAAGTTGATCTTCTAACAATAAGATACGTGCATCTTTACTTTGAAGTGCTTCTTGATTTTTAAGATAAAGGTCTTCTAATATTCCAGCTTTTACAGAAGAGCTCAGTTGTTCTGCCAAATCACTACTTTGATCTGATCCTTGATGAATTTTAAGATTAGCATCTTTAAGTGCTTCATCTTTCTTAAGTTCAGCAATCCAACTATTTATTTTACTGCTAGGTACTGGTTGCCCAATTAAGTATACATCAATATCTTTTGTTTTAAAATCTTGAGTAGATTTTACAACTTCTGTACCTTCATACTTAATAACATTGGTTACAAAATCGTTTGTTTTAGTTTCAAAGACTTGTATTCTAAGTAAGTTTATAAATAAGTAGACGCTTGGTACCATAACTATAATTGCTATTAGTGAAGCAATAAAAGCTATACGCTTACGACGTTTTTGGTTGGCGTACTTTACTAATGGAAAACCAAGTAACTTAGATACTAAAAATGTAGATAATGCTATAAATACTGCATTTATAGAAAATAAATACATAGCACCACTAGCATAGCTCCAATTACCAATAGCTAAGCCATAACCTACAGTACATAATGGTGGCATTAAAGCAGTAGCAATAGCAACACCAAATATCACACTTGCAATGGTTCCTTTTTTGGTTTTAGCTACAATAAGAGCCAAACCACCAAATAAGGCAACTAGTACGTCTAATATTGTTGGGTAAGTTCGAGCCAATAATTCTGGAGTAGCCTCGGTTATAGGTGATATTTTAAAATATATAAATGCAGTAATAACACTTAGGAAAATCATAACACCTAAGTTTACTAAAGATCGTCTTAAGGTGTCAATATCATTAATTGCAACAGACAACCCAATACCAACAATTGGTCCCATTAATGGAGAAATAAGCATTGCTCCAATAACAACAGCAGTACTGCTAACGTTAAGCCCGATAGAAGCTACAAATATTGAAAAGATAAGAATCCAAGCGTTATGCCCTTTAAAAGGTATGTCTTTCTTAACGGCTTCAATAGTCGAATCCCGATCGGTATCATTTTTTATATTCAGAAGCTCTGAAACAAAAATTTTAATTTGTTGCCAAAGACCTTGTGCCTCTTTGCGTAAGTCTTTGTTTTCCTCATCTAAAGGAGGATTGCTACCTATATTAGGTTCGTTTGCCATTAATTTAAGTTTTTACCTAATTTTTGCTGTACAGATTTACTAATAGATTTTATGTCTTGTTCTTTCTCCTTTGGAACAATCATTAAAACATCATCTCTATCTACAATGATATAATCTTCTAAACCATCTATTACCACAGCTTTGTTAGACTGTGTGTGTATCATATTTCCTTGGCTGTTGGGTGCAAATGTTTCAGCGTTTACAATTGCATTATTCTGAAAATCTTTGGTAAGCTTTTCATACAAAGATCCCCAAGTACCAAGATCATTCCAGTCAAAAGTTGCGGGTAGTACTCTTACATCAGCAGCATTTTCCATTATACCAAAATCTATAGAAATGTTATCTGCTTTAGGATAAGTTCTTGAAAGGAATTTTGTTTCACGTTCTGTATTTAAAGCATCAATTCCTCTAAAAAACAGATGATGCATATCTGGCATTTGTTTTTCAAAAGCTTCGACAATAGTACTAGCACTCCAAATAAAAATTCCGGCATTCCATAAGTAATTGCCGTCAGCTAAAAATTGTTTTGCAAGCTCTTTATTTGGTTTTTCGGTAAAACGCTTAACTTTCTTTATTGGTGTAGAAGAGTCTTCTATATAATTTATATAACCATAACCAGTATTTGCAAAAGTTGGCTCAATACCAAGAGTCATAAGAATAGGTTGTCTTTGGCAAGCATCAAAAGCTGTACGAATATTATCGTTAAAAGCATTTTCATCTTCTATCCAATGATCACTAGGAGCTACGAGCATTAATGCATCAGGATTTTCTTTCTGAATTTTTAAAGCTGCTAATAATATACAAGGTGCCGTATTTCTCATTGCAGGCTCTAGGACTATTTGTCTATCTGTTACATTAGGTAACTGCTCCTTTACTAGGTCTTCATATTTTGAGTTGGTGAGTATAAAAATATTCTCTTCTGGTACAGTTTTAGAAAGCCTTGCAAAGGTTTTTTGTATTAATGAAGAGCCAGTGCCTAGCATATCATGAAATTGCTTTGGGAAACTAGTAGTGCTTACAGGCCAAAATCTTGATCCAATACCACCAGCCATTAGCACAGCATAGTAATTTTTATTTTCCATTAATAGTTAGTTTTTAATAAATTCAACTTCTGCATTAGGTTGAAACAGGTATACTTTTCCTGTTGCTATTTCAACACATTCATAGCGTTTTACACGCTGTAATCCTTTTTTGAAAACTTTACCATTGTAAATTTTGAATATACTTCCGGTAGGTATTTCAAATATATAATTTTTATCAGTTGGAGGATCGTAAGACTTCAGTTTAATAGCGAGTTGCGCATCTGTATCACTACTTGCTTTGGGGTTTTTAAAATGTCTTGCAAGATAGGGTAGCAGCTCTTGAGGAAAAATATTAGGATTAATAAAGGGTAACATTAACAAAGTAAATGTACGTTTCCACTCTTTGCCGTGTGGCTTTATTTGAAATCCAAATTCTTGAAATGCTTTTAAATGAGCAATTTCATGTATTAAAGTAATTAAAAACCGATATGGGTTTAAGTTGGCATTAACAGTAATCTGTAAGGTGCCATCTGGCATTTTCCTATAATCGCCGTGGCGCGTCTTACGTTCGTTTACAATTTTAAGGTGTACGCCATAAGTCTTTATAAGATTAAACGCTGGCTCGACAGCCATTGGTGGTAAATATTTAGTTAAAACATTAGCCATTAAGGTGTGGTGCTTGAAACCTGTAATATTTTTCCATTATAAAACTGTTGTCCAGTTAAAGCAAAATTAGCAATATATTCTGCCATTTCTTCTGCAGTTACTGGAGCTTGAAAACCAGGAAAAGCTTGCTCTAACATTTCGGTTTGTACAGCACCTAAAGCCAATACATTAAACGACGGTCCTGTTTCCTTATACTCTTCTGCTAAAAGCTCTGTTAATGTAATGAGTGCACCTTTGCTAGAACTATAGGCAGATAATCCTGCAAATTTCATACTTCCTTGTATACCGCCCATACTACTTATATTAACAACATGGCTTTTGTTGTTCATATAAGGTAATGCTTGTTGGGTCATATTTACAACTCCATAAACATTAGTATTGTAAACACTTTTAAAAGTATCTAAAGAAGTAGTGTTGAAAGATGTATTGGCTAACAGTCCTGCATTGTTTATTAAAATGTCTACACGATTATTAAACACATTTTTTATAGCATTGTTAAGAATGTCGTTTTGTTCTTCTTTTGTAATATCAAGATCTAAACAAGTAACATTATCTAGGGATAAAGACTTAAGGTGAGATGTGTTTCTAGATAGCGCAATAACCTTGTGATTTTGTATGGAAAATAGTTTTGCCAACTCTAAGCCAATACCTTTACTTGCGCCAGTAATTATTATGTGTTTCATGTATGATAATTTTACAAAAAATAAACATTCTAGAATTAAAAACCTGATGTTGTAATTATTAATATCAGATTGTAATATTATATGAGTTAAGAGCATAAAAAAAGGTCCGTAAAAATTACAGACCTTTTTTTATTTACCCAAAAGAGTTAGGCCAGCATTGTAACTGGGTTCTCCATATAAGTTTTAAAGGTTTGTAAGAATTGTGCTCCTGTTGCACCATCCACAGTTCTATGATCATTTGCCATAGTAACTTTCATAGTATGTCCAACAACAATCTCACCGTTCTTAACTACAGGCTTTTCAACGATTGCACCTATAGATAGAATAGAAGAATTAGGCTGATTAATAATACTAGTAAATTCTGTAATACCAAACATTCCTAAGTTAGACACTGTAAAAGTGCTACCAGACATCTCATCTGGAGTAATTTTCTTGTTTCTAGCTTTACCAGCTAAAGATTTTACATTACCACCAATTTGGGTTAGAGACATTTGGTCTGCAAATTTAAGTACAGGCACCAATAGGCCTTCATCTACAGCAACAGCAACGCCCATATGTATGTGGTTAGCTACTTTTGTTTTGTCGCCATCCCATTGAGAATTAACTTGTGGATGTTTGCGTAACGCCATAGCAGCAGCTTTTATAACCATATCGTTATAAGATACTTTTACATCTGGCATTTGATTAATTTGAGATCTAGAAGACATTGCGTGCTCCATATTTATCTCTACAGTTAAGTAGTAATGTGGTGCCGAGAATTTAGATTCGCCTAAGCGTTTTGCAATTGTCTTACGCATTTGAGAATTCTTAGTTTCCTCAAAAGACTCCTCACCAGCAGGTACATAAGGTTGTACTGTTGGTGCCTCATTAGTTTGAGACTCTTTAGCTTGAGCAGTGTCTTTTTTAGATGTTGCTGAAGGTTTAAAGTTCTCTATATCTTTCTTTACAATACGGCCATTATCTCCACTACCATTTACTTCAGATAAATCTATTCCTTTTTCTTCTGCCATTTTCTTAGCTAAAGGAGATACGAAAATTCGTTTTCCGTCTGAAGTTGTACTGCTTTTAGAAGAAGTTTCTTCTTTGTCGGTATCAGCCTTAGCATCTTTTTCTTCTTTAGAAGATTTTGTTTCTGCTTTAGAAGCTTTAGGGCTGTCTCCAGAAATTCCAGATACATCTGTTCCTTCAGGTCCTATGATAGCTAATAACTTATCTACTTTTGCAGTTTCACCTTCTGCTACCCCAATTTTTAAAAGGGTACCAGAGTAAAAAGATTCAAACTCCATCGTAGCTTTATCGGTTTCTATTTCTGCAAGGATATCACCTTCTTCAATAGTATCGCCTTCTTGTTTTAACCAAGTTGCAACAGTACCTTCTTCCATAGTATCAGAAAGGCGAGGCATTGTGATTATTTCAACACCTTCTGGTATGCCTGAATCGTCTGAAGAAGACTCTTCTTTCTCGTCAGTTTTCTCATCATCATTTGATTCTTCATTATCGCTTTCAGAAGATTTTTTATCTTCTTTGTCGCTTTTAGAATCTGAATCACCAGAACCATTTAGTAGGTCTGAAATATCTTCACCTTCTTCACCGATAATTGCCAAGAGTTGATCTACAGGAGCAGTTTCGCCTTCTTCAACACCTATATGAAGTAATACGCCTTCATAAAAAGACTCAAACTCCATAGTAGCTTTATCTGTCTCTATTTCAGCAAGAATATCACCTTCTTCAACTTTGTCTCCTTTTTGCTTTAGCCATTTAGCAACAACACCTTCTTCCATGGTGTCACTTAATCTTGGCATATTTATTACTTCGGCCATCTCTTAAACTGGTTTATGTGATAAAAATGGATAGTCTTCTTGCTCGTAAACAACGTCATACATCACGTTCTTTTCTGGGAAGTCTGAGTTTTCTGCAAACTCTTCACATTCCTTAACAAGATCTTTAACTCTCTGATCTATTTCTTTAACTTCATCTTCTGTAGCATATTTTTTATCTAAGATAATCTCTTTTACTTGCGTTATAGGATCTATCTTTTGGTATTCTGCTACTTCGTCTTTAGTTCTATATTTTTGAGCATCACTCATTGAGTGTCCTCTATATCTGTATGTTTTTAACTCTAAGAAAGTTGGGCCACCACCAGTTCTTGCACGCTCAATTGCTTCAGACATTGCTTCTGCAACCTTAACAGGGTTCATTGCATCTACTGGTCCGCAAGGCATTTCATATCCTAAACCAAGTTTCCAGATATCTGTATGGTTTGCTGTTCTTGCAACAGATGTTCCCATGGCGTATCCATTGTTTTCAACACAAAATACTACAGGTAAATTCCATAGCATAGCCAAGTTAAAAGTTTCATGAAGTGAACCTTGTCTTGCAGCACCATCTCCAAAATAAGTAATGGTAACATTGTCTCTATCATGATACTGGTCTGCAAATGCTAAACCTGCACCTAGAGGAATTTGACCACCAACAATACCGTGACCACCATAAAAACGGTGTTCTTTAGAGAAAATATGCATAGACCCACCAAGACCTTGTGAGGTACCTGTGCCTTTACCATATAATTCTGCCATTACACGTTTAGGGTCTACACCCATACCAATTGGTTGTACGTGGTTTCTGTAAGCCGTTATTAAACGATCCTTATCTGTATCCATAGCATGCAATGTACCTGCAAGGATAGCTTCTTGACCGTTGTAAAGGTGTAAAAACCCTCTAACTTTTTGTTGTATATATACTTGTGCTAGTTTGTCTTCAAACTTTCTCCAAAATAGCATGTCTTCATACCACTTTAGGTAGGTAGCTTTTGTGATTTTCTTCATAGTGATCGTGTTAGCATTTCAAAATTCTTGAAATGGGTAACAAAAATAAGATAATAAGGGTGATTAAAAAATTTACGACAAGGAAAGAATGCCTATAAATAAGACTTATCAAAAGCTAATGGTAATAAGTCTGATAATGAGCTAACTTTTACAACTTTTCCTGTTTGTCCCATAAAGTAAATTTCTATAGGTGTTTCTTGTTTTATCTCGTATTCGGATATAGATTGTCTGCACGCGCCACAAGGTGGAATAGGAGTCATTACCGTATGGTTTGATGAAGATGCAGATAATGCCATTCTCGTTATTTTTTTGTCAGGATATTGTGAGCCAGCATAAAATATAGCAGTGCGTTCTGCACATAAACCTGAAGGGTAAGCTGCATTTTCTTGATTGTTCCCAGTTACAATTGTACCATCTTCTAATATGAGTGCTGCTCCTACTAAAAATTTTGAATAGGGTGCATAAGCTTTTTCTCGAGCTTCAAAAGCTTTATGCATTAGTCCTTGAATATCTTCTGGACACTCTTCTAAATTATCGTAAACGTGTAGGGTAGCGGTAATGTTAACTTCTTTCATATATGATAAAGGTAAAAAAAGCTCCCAAAAGGAGCTTTTTGTATATCTATTTAATTAGAGATTTTAATATTCATCCCAAGTATCTCCAAAATTAAAGGCTAAGCTAAATCTTAAAGTACCTTCTAATGGGTTTTGAGTTTGAGATGTAGAGAATAGATAAGAAACATCTATAGTTGCTAAGCTGTATCTAAAACCTGCACCAATTGTTGCAAATTTTCTAAACCCTTTTTCATCACTTTCATTAAAATAACCAGCTCTAAAAGCAAAGCTATCTTGGTACCAATATTCTGCACCAATAGCCCAAGTAAACTCTTTTAATTCTTCACTAAAGCCATCTGGAGCATCTCCCCAAGAAGAGAAAATAGCACCAAAAGAACTTGTGTTATTGTAATCTCTTATTGCTTGCTCATCTTCTTCAGATAATTGTCCGTCCATATCCTCATCGACAGCTGGTGGCGTTGGTACTAATAGCTTGTTAACTTCAACTATTGCAGAAATTTTATTGTCGAAATCTAGTATAAAGTCGTGTCCTACACCTAATCTAAAGTTTGTAGGAATAAAGCTTTCTTGTCCTGCATCATCATATTTAATTTTAGGACCTATATTACTTATGTTAACGCCAGCTCTCCAGCGTCCATCAAAATTATTATATGCAATTTCTTCACTTTGATAATAAGCAGAAACATCTACGCCAAAGGTATTTGCTGGAGAAGCGTCATTGTTAGTACTTTGTATTTGTAAGTCTGATCTTATATAGCGACCTGTAACACCCATAGAAAAACGCTCACTTAATTTAAGAGAGTATCCAAGGTCTAAGGCAAGCTCATTTGGTTTTACTAATAGTGGTTGTTGGTCTGGTGTTTCTCTTAACTCAATATCACCGTAACTCGAATATTTTAAAGATCCTGCAACAGCACTACGTTCGCTAAATCTATTATAATAGGTTAGCGTACCTATATTTATATCATTAACCAACTCTCTTAGGTATGGTGTGTATGAAACTGCAATACCTTGTTGGTCAAGCGCAAATGCATATTTTGCTGGGTTCCATTGCTGTGAGTAGGTGTCTGGTGAAGACGCTGCTCCCATATCACCAATACCAGATGCTCTTGCGTCTCCTGAAATTAATAAGAAAGGAACACCTGTTGTAATAACTCTGTTGTTTTCACTTTGCGCGTTAGCTTGTATGTTGAATAACAGAAGGGTGCCAAATAAAACAAATGCTGCTTTTTTCATGTAGTTCAAAATTTTAACAAATATAGATTTTTAATTGTATTTAAAGAATGACCAGTTTTTCAAATTTGCTGAAACTCTTATTTGTAACTGTAGATTTAACCGAAAGTTTATAAATATAAACCCCTTTTCCTATACGGTCACCAAAATCGTCTCTGCCATCCCAAGTTATATCTCTGGATAATTCTGAAACTCCTGTATTCACTATTTGGTTAGTTGTCCAGACCACTTTTCCGGAAACAGTCATAACTTGTACTTGTACTTCTAAAGGTTCAAATGGGCGATTATGTTTAAACCAAAATTCTGTATAATCTGTAAATGGGTTTGGGTAATTTAAAACCCTTGTAATTGCAAGCTCATCATCACCAGTTACAATAAACTGTATGTCTGCAGTCGATTTATTATTGTAGGTGTCCCAAGCTGTAAAGGTTAATGTATGTAAACCTTCTTCTAGTCCTCTTAGCCTATAAACAACTTCACCTTTAGAGTAGTCATCTACTTCTGCTTCATAGTAATCATTAAGGATTATAGGATCTATTTCTTCGCCATCTAAAACAGCTGTAATGTCATGGCCAATACCACTCGCCGTATTTATACCATTAAGGTCTTCTAATTTTGCTAATATAAACGGAGAGCTATTTGTTATGTCTCCAGACACAAAACTCTCATCATTCATAAAGAGATTTATAATTGGAGGCTCGTTATCTTCTGGTGCATTTTCATTTATGCCACCTACTAATATCTGTTCATTAAAACCGGATTGGTCATCTAGCTCTCCTTCTTTTTCAGCATAAAAACTAATTCTACCATTACCAACAGGAATACCTATATCTTGTGGCACAATAAAATCAAACTCAAACTCACCGTTAGTGACAGAGGCTTGGCCTCTAAAAATTGTATTTCCTAACGTTGTGAAATCTAATAGGAGTAATTGCCCATCATCATCTCTCACATTGTCATTTCCTAATGTTGTGCGTTGTATCCTTTTATCAAAAATGGTAACTTCTAAATTACCAGTGTAGTTATTTAACAATCCGCCAGAAGGTGTAGTTACTTGACCTCTCATTTTTACATAGCTTAATGCTTTTAGGGTGTCTGTAGGTTGAGAAATAGGAGTGTCATTAATATGTGTTAACCTCACATTTGGTTTAGGGTTGGAGAGTTTCATAGCAGGATCTCCTAAATAAAACACAACACGTTTTCCGTTGTTGTTTATTTCGTTCTTAGTTTTCCTTAAAGCTTCTGCAACAGAGTCGTCATTACCGTCATAATCGAATAGGAATGGTGCCAAGATTGCATTAAAATCTACACCATTTACTACGGTAATTTCTCTTGTTGTAGTAATCATAGCTACAGAACCGCCAATTGGATTTTGTAATGTTAACTCTCCAGCAGCAATCCTTAAAGGGTTGTCAAATTTTGTAAACTCACAAGTTACAGTAACAAACATGGTGTACCTGTTTGTATTTGCCCAATTATTAATTCCTGGTTGTGTAACAATAAATTCATTAGCTAAGCCGTCTTCTCCGCCGTGACCAAAATAATTTGTTACAGTGGCACCTCTTTCTATTGCATTAGTAATGGCTTCGTTTACATCTGGATACCTGTTTCCGCCAGCTGTTGATTCTTGTTGAAATGCATCTGAGTGAATTTTATATACATTTAAGCTAGGCTTGTTTTGTCCTATTTCATCTCCCAAGGCATCTAGTTGTACCTCGATACCTTCATATTCAAACTCAACATCTACATCATCTGAAATTAGTAGAAAGTTATTTCGCCATCTTCCATAAGATACTTTGCTTTCGTAATCAATAATTTTGTCTACTAAAGTTCTTGCTAATTGAGGTGTGTCGGCTAAAATTCTACCAATAGCAATATCTAGTTTGTCAAAGTTCTGAAAGGTACCTTCGTTAGGGTCTATCATTCCAAAATAATCATCTGAGGCAAACGAGCTTAATAAAGAGAAGCTACGAAGCCTTTGGTAGGTAGGTATGATAAGGTTGTTATTTTGAAGTCTGTCTTTATAATCTACAGAGCCTTCACCAAACAAACACACGTATTTTAAACGGCTTGCTGGAGATGAGGCGTTATCATAAACATATTTAACAAAATTTCTTATTGCAGAAATGTCTTGTTGTCCAGAGCTAAATTCGTTATAAATGGTTTGTAGCTGCACTACTTTTACATTAAGGCCATCTCTATCTCTTCTGTATTGAGCAAGCCTATTAGCTTCAGAAATTAAAGTATTGTCTACCAGCATTAGATAATCTACATCTTCAAAATTCGCTGTGTTGCTGTTAAATATTGTGCCTTTAAGATTTTGATTAATTACCTGTGATTGTGATTCTCTCAAAGGGGTGTAATAGTCTGTTGGTGAAATAGCTACATAGTTTCTCTCTTCACCTAACGTGGTTTTAAAAGATAATGTATTTGCGTTAGTAGTATTTGCAATACTTGTAACTTGTTGTGCATTGGTGATATCCCAAACCTGAGATATGTTTTGTGAATTCTGAATTATATATTCTCCAATGCCAGAGGCTGATATAGCATCACGATTTTTAAATTTAAACTGAATATTGTCTGCAATGAGTTCTCGTCGTGCTTCTATGCTTATGTAATCTAAGTAGCCTCTACTGGCAGGATTACCATTATTATTATAATTGAGATTAACTGAAACATTATCTGAAGTTGCATCTACACTGCCGACAAATTGATTAGCACTTCCTAAGGATGTTCCTGCAATGGCTCCAAAAAAAAGATTATCTACATCTTCACCATTAATATTTACATTTAATGTAGTAGAGCTTTCTGAAGCTGCGGCTGCATAAACTTTTACAAGCATTTGCTCAGAATTTACAATATTGGGGAAGTTAAACTCATAAGTTCTGTCATTCTCAACATCAAAACGATCTCCAAACCAACGTCTTCCTACTAAAACAGGAGAAAACCTGTCTTCTTCAACGAACTTGTAATCATCAAATGTTGTAAAAGTTACGTCTGGTGTTCCTGTAGGCTGAGTAAAAGGAAAAATACGATTACCTAAATCACCATCGGCTGTGATATAGTAGTAAGCACGTTCTGCATACGGATTAATATTGCTGTTGTTTTCCTCTACAAAACCATAAATACTTTCGGCGTAAAAAAGAACACTGTCATTATTATCAAAACTGCCGTCTTCTTCGCCAATAACTTGAATGCTAACTTGTGGTGGATCAAAATGTTCATTTTCAGAAACTAATAATGGTAACGCTCTTCCGCCATGTCCATAAATCTTTAAACGTCTAGGATCTATGTTATTCACATTCATACCTAAATCTTGGAGGAAACTACGGGTAAGTTGATGCACACCATCCTTTTCAACATAAAACTTATAAATATTTCCAGATGCTAATACAGAATTTGTTACTGCTTGAGACTGTGTGTTATTAGTTGCTCGTTGAAGTGATGGGTTGTTGGTGTAATTAACCGTAAAAGAAGTAAGTCTCTTGTAGGTGTTTTTGTCTTTAATAATTGGGCTTAATCGTAATGTAGCATAACCAATGCCTCTTGCGTATGAAATTTTAAGTTTAGGATTATGGTTAGTTGGTATTTTCGAAGTATCTAGGTTAGATAGTAATGTCTTATTAATAGTTTGGTAAGATACATTACTTAAGGAAACAGAATTTTGTGAAATATATCCAGATTCTTTCCATTGTGTGCTATAATGTATTGTTTTTAAAACATCATCAAATTCAAAATTCTTGGTTTCAAAACCTGGTACTGTAAATGAAGATCTAGAGGTGGCAACAGCTTTTTCATCTTCCCAAACAATAGAAAACTGCTTAGATTGTGCGGTAACCACGACAGTAAATAATAAAAAAGTAAAGAATAAAGATATTTTCATGGACTACAATAACGCAAATTTTTATGGAGTAGTATTTGTTAAGACAACAAAAACAAAATTAAGTATTTATACGAATCTTAACCTATTTTCGTTCTTCTAATAATATAATGTATGTTTGTACTTCAATTAACGTAAAATAATCTTGAAAAGTTTGCGTTAATTATTATATTGCAAACCCAAATTTCATAAACCTAATAATGCGTATGAAAATTAAATTAACCTATAGAGTGCTTGCTGCCATTACATTATGTCTTGGTCTGGTAAGTTGTAACAACTCGCGAGAATATAGAGATTCTTCAAGAGCTACTGGCTGGAATGTTAATGGAAAAGATGGTGGTTTTCAATTAAACACAGATTTTCAAGAACAAGAAACAGGTCCGGGATTAGTTTTTGTTGAAGGTGGTACTTTTACAATGGGTCAGGTACAGGATGATGTTATGCATGATTGGAATAACACTCCTAACCAACAACACGTTCAGTCTTTTTATATGGATGAGACCGAGGTGACCAATGCAATGTATTTAGAGTATTTAGATTGGTTGAAAAAAGTATTTCCTCCAACTGAAGAAAGCTACAGAAACATATATAATGGTGCATTACCAGATACTTTAGTTTGGAGAAACCGTTTAGGTTATAATGAAACAATGACCAATAACTACCTACGCCATCCAGCATATGCATTTTACCCAGTAGTTGGTGTAAACTGGATACAGGCAGTAGAGTTTAGTAAATGGCGTACAAATAGAGTTAACGAGTCTATTCTTGAGGAAGAAGGCTTTACGCAAAGAGGCGCAAAATATAATGTAGACGCAGGTTCTACTTTTGACACTGAGACTTACATAAACTCTCCAACATCTACTTACGGTGGAAATGATGAGATTACTCGTGGTGGTAAGATGTCTGAGCGTTTAGAAAAAAATAATACACCTCGTACCAATAAAGATGGTACTGGTGGCGGAGAAGCAACAGATCTTTATGTACAACGTAAAGATGGTCTTTTATTACCAGAATACAGATTGCCAACAGAGGCAGAGTGGGAATACGCAGCACTTGGTTTAGTTGGAATTAGAGATTATAATGTTTATAGAGGACGTAAGAAATATCCTTGGGATGGCCAGTACACACGTTCTGGAAACCGCAGATCTCGTGGAGACCAATTAGCAAACTTTAAGCAAGGTGATGGTGATTATGGTGGTATTGCTGGTTGGAGTGATGATGGTGCAGATATCACTGCAGAAATTAAAACTTATGAGCCAAACGATTACGGTCTTTATGATATGGCTGGTAATGTTGCAGAATGGGTAGCAGATGTTTACAGACCTATTGTAGATGATGAGTTTAACGACTTTAACTACTATCGTGGTAACGTTTATACTAAAAACGATATTAATGAGGATGGTACAGTTAAGCTAGTAACTACAGAAGATATTGTTTACGATACTTTAAGCAACGGTAAAATTATAGCTAGAGATTTACCTGGAGAAATTGTTAGCGTACCTGTTGATGAAAAAGAAACTTACTTAAGAACTCAATTCTCAACAAGTGACAACCGTGACTTTAGAGATGGAGATAAGCGCTCTACAAGATATTACACAACTTTTGGAGATGAAGAAGTTTCTGATACTAAGCGTATGTATAACGCTCCAACACACCAAGTATCTGCAGATAGCTCTGGTTCTTTATTAAGAGAATACGATGAGTCATCTAAAAGAACAACTTTAGTTAATGACCAAGTACGTGTTTATAAAGGTGGTAGCTGGAGAGATAGAGCTTATTGGCTAGATCCTGCAAACCGTCGTTATTTCCCTCAAGATATGGCAACAGATTACATTGGTTTTAGAAATGCAATGTCACGTGTTGGTTCTAAATCTAAACAAGGAAAACGCGCTAGAAACTAATTTTTAGTAACACATATTTAAAAAAGTCCTAAGTTTACATTAGGACTTTTTTTATACCCAATTTCCAAATTTAATGACACTTCATCACCATTTTTTAAACAGTACAGGTATAAGTACAGATACCAGAAAGATTAAAAAGGATAATATATTCTTTGCCCTAAAAGGAGATAACTTTAATGGTAATACTTATGCAGATTTAGCTATTGACCAAGGTGCATCTTATGTGGTAATAGATGAAGAGCAATTTAAAAAAGATGATAGATACATCTTGGTGAATGATGTCTTACAAACCCTACAGGAATTAGCTTCTTTTCATAGAAGCTACTTAGGAATACCTATTATATCATTAACAGGAAGTAATGGGAAAACCACTACAAAAGAACTTATAAATGCAGTACTTACTAAGGGTTATAAAACAGTAGCCACAGTAGGAAATTTAAATAATCATATTGGTGTGCCGCTAACATTGCTTTCTATGTCTAAAGACACAGAGTTGGGAATAGTTGAGATGGGAGCAAATCATATTGGTGAGATAGAGATGCTCTGTAATATTGCACAACCAGACTATGGTTATATCACTAATTTTGGCAAAGCTCACTTAGAAGGATTTGGTAGTGAAGAAGGAGTAGTTATTGGCAAAAGTGAATTATATAAACACTTAAAAAGTCACGATAAACTTGTCTTTGTTAACTCAAATGATACAAAGCAAGTTGATTTAACTAAAGGAATGAAAACCTTTACTTTTGGATTAAAACAATCTAATGTTTGGGTCTCCTTTAAAAATGTGAATCCTTTGGTTGAAATGAATTTAGACAACCTTACTATAAAAAGTAACCTTATAGGAGCTTACAATTCAAATAATATTGCGGCTGCCGTTGCAATAGGAAGATATTTTAATATTTCAGATAAGCATATAGTTGAAGCTATTGAGAATTATGTGCCTTCAAACAACAGATCTCAAATTATCAAAAAAGATAACTTGACAATATTATTAGATGCCTATAACGCAAATCCTAGTAGTATGAAAGTTGCTTTGGAAAACCTTCAGGCATTAAACGACACTCCTAAATATGCAATTCTAGGCGATATGTTTGAGTTGGGTGCTTCAGCTAAGAAAGAGCATATGAGTATTGCTAAGTTAGCAGCATCAATACATTTAGATGGTGTTTTATTGGTAGGTGAAAATTTCAGCAATTTAAATTTTGATGCGCCAGGTATAGCATATTATACTTCAACAAAAGAGCTGATGGAAAGCGAAGATTTTTCAAAATATAAAACAGGAACATTGCTTGTAAAAGGATCTCGAGGAATGGCTTTGGAACAAATCCTGGATAAACTTTAAAAACTTCAAAATTTATACTTATTCAAACAATAAATAGGTGTCTTAATTAGTTACTAATGTTTGAGTATGAATTTAGAGTTAATTTCCAAAGTAAGAGCTTACTGCAAATCTTTAATTGATAATAGTAAGTGTAAAGAATTGCCATTTCACAATTGGCAACACACAGAAGATGTAGCAATACAAACAGCGTTAATATCTTCTTTTGAAAATTTAAAAGATTCTGAAGCAGAAGACTTAATTATTGCTTCTTACTTTCACGATACAGGAAATATTGAAGACGTTTGTAACCACGAGCATTTTAGCTGTGAGTTTGCAGCATCTTTTCTAGCCAATGAAGATTTTCCTGAGCATAGAATTAAAAATGTGGTAAGTGCAATAAAAGCCACAAAGATGCCACAACAACCAGTAAGTAAATTACAGCAAATAATTTGTGATGCAGATTTGGCACATCTTGGTAAAGCCAATTTTATTACTAAAAACTTAAAATTAAGATTTGAATGGGAGACCTGTAATAATATTAAGTTTACAGATGTTGAGTGGGCAGATTTAAATATTAAATTCTTAGAAGGACATAAATTTCATACGCCATTTGCACAACGTAATTTTACTGTACAAAAATCAAAAAATATTGATAGTTTGAAGACTATGTTAGCTCAAGCATAGCCCTAAAAAAAGCCCCATTTAAAATGAGGCTTTTTGGCTAATTCAAATCAATTATCACTTCTTTTTCAATTATCTTCTACGGTTATGAGAATCTTTACCGCCACGTTTTCCTTTCATCTTTCGTGGAGATTTTTTAGATGCTTCCCACTTTTCAAATTGTTCAGCATTTAAGATAGATTTCATTTCATTTTTCATCTCTATCTTATGATCTAGCATTGCAAGCTTTTGATCATGGCGTTCTTCTTTTGTAAGTCTTTTACCGTCTTCTCTATTTGCTTTTAGTTCTTTTCTCTTTGTTTCCATTTTAGAAAAGTTATCTAAGTGTAAAGCCATTACTTTATCCTGTTGTGACTTGTTAAGGTCTAAATCTAACGTCATCTTTTTAGTGATAAGTTCAGCTTTCTGTTCTGCAGAAATTTCTGTTCTATCTCCTTTTATGTTAGGACGGTCTTTTCTGTCTTGCGCCATTGCTGTACCCATTAATAATATGGCAAGCATTACTGTGATTTTAGTTTTCATAATTTTTTATTTTAAGTTATAATACTATGACTCTTAAAAACTTAAATGGTTTAAATGAAAAAAGCTACTTTAATTAAAAAGTAGCTTGGTATTAACAAATAAGAGGTGTTTACTTGATAATAATTTGTTTTGAAATTGTAGTGTCTCTTGTTGAAATGTTTAAAATATAGTTACCACTAGCTAATACCGGTAATGTAAAACCGCTAAAGAAAATTCCTTGTGGCGTCTCCTTATTATAAAATGTGTGAACTTGTTTACCTTGTAAGTTGTATAAACTTATTTTTATTCTGGTATCATTCTTAACACCATATTGTAAGTATAAAATGTTGTTACTATAAAGTGGGTTAGGGTATAGGCTAAATACAGCTAAATCTTTTGAAGTAAACTCATCATTTGAAAGTGTACCAAAATCTGGAACTTCAACAGGTGCTAATTCTGGTTGTTCATTTTTTTCTGGTGCGGCTTCGGTTGCTTGTGTTAGGTGGTTATCTAACGTGTTTGTAAACCAACCTTCATCAAAAGCTTCAGTGTTAGAGTCAGAATTCAATATATCTATAAAGTAGTAATCTGCCTGTGCTTTAGTGTTAGTTAAGTCTAGTATATAGTAACCGTGATCGTTTAGGTTAGTATATTTCATATGAGGATTAGGATTAGAAAAACCGTTAGCAACGCTTGATTGGTTTATGCCAGAAGCAATATAGGCAGATCCTGCTGCAGTTAAAACTTCATCAAAATTATCTGAAGTCACACTTGGCCCAACAAATTCAACTGCTATAGATCCATTTCCTGTATTTGGATCATAATCAACCATAAAGTCTTGGTTATCTGCATCTGGATGGTTGTCTGTTGGCCTCCTAGAAACATCATAAGAAAACGAAGTGTGAATATCTCCCGTTAAAAAAACGACATCATTAATATTGTTGTCTTGTATATGATCTAAAATTTTATCTCGTTCTGCAGGATATCCATCCCATATATCTAAGAAGGAACTCTCAAGTTCATCACCACCTAATCCTAAACCACCAGAAGCCCAGCCTAAGTTAAATTCAGCAAGCATTACTTGGTTAGAGACTATTTTCCATTTTGCGGTTGAGTTACTTAGTTCATCAAAGAACCAATCTCTTTGTGGCTCACCAAGCATTGTTCGATTTATGTTGTATAATTCTGGATCGTTTACATCATCTATCTGTAGTTCTCTACCTTCAAGACGTGTGTCTAAGTTAATTATAGTTGCAAGATTACCGTAATTAAGTGTTCTTGAAATTTTATTATCTGGATGATTTCTTATAGGCAACCATTCAAAATAAACCTGTTTAGAAATGGCTTTGCGGTCTTCCCATTCGCCTTCACCATCATTATGGTTTTCTGCACCATCTTTGTAACTATCATTAGTGCTTTCGTGATCATCCCAAATTGTAATGAATGGGTTTTGTTGGTGCACAGCTCTTAAATCTGGATCTAACCTATATAATGAGTAACGTGTTCTGTAATCTACTAAAGAAATAATTTCATTAGAAGGTTCATTTGCTCTATCTGGTCTTTCTGCGCTATAGCCATATGTTCCAGGTCCAGAACCATATTCATAAATATAGTCTCCTAAATGTATAACAGCATCTAAGTCTTGGCGTTGGGCAATTTTCTTATACGCATTAAAATATCCTGCTTGATAGTTTGAGCAGCTTGTTATAGCAAACCTTAGTTGATCTGCATCTGCACTTGGTGCTGTTCTAGTTCTACCTATGATTGAGCTTCTTTCTAAAGCAAAAAAGTGGTAGTAGTATGTAGTTGCAGGATTAAGACCAATAGCATCTACTTTTACAGTATAATCTACAGTTGCATCTGTAGTGGTAGCTCCTTGTAACACTACATTTGTAAATTCTATATCTGTAGCAACTCTCCATTGCACATCAATAGTTGTCTCATTGTTTTCTGGAGTTACACGAGTCCAAATTATAACACGATCTGCCAGAGGATCACCAGAGGCAACGCCATGATAAAATGGTTGTAAATCTTCATTAAATACTGCTGTAGAAGATTGTGTGGCTAAATTGTTTGAGGAACGTTGGTATTGAATGTTTTGTCCTTTCGATGAAAGTACAATTATTAGAAAACCTAATAGTAAAATATGTTTCATGGTAGCTTGCTTTAGTTATTTTGCAAAATTACCTTCAAAGCAAAGTAGATGCAGTTACCTTAAGATGATGACTGTGTAAACGTTCTTTAATCCTAATACTAACAATGTTAGGGGTTGATTAATATTTAACAACACCTATGCACTTAATCGTAGTTTTATGCATAAAAAAAGCTTCCTCGGTATAGAGGAAGCTTTTTAAAAGTATAACCTTAAGTTAGATTAAGGTTTTGTAATAGGATTTAAAATTAAATCTATACGTTCGGCTAAATCTTTAAGATGATATTTTGTCATCTTGTCTCCAGTTCTGTTTGAAGCTCTTTTAACTTGCCCTTGTAATGTTTCTAATTCTCCTCTAACTACTGGGCGAATATCACTTTGAGACACATCTATATTACTTCTAGACACATAACGTCTATAAGCTGCAGGAATAGCAGATTGCTCTTCTGTCATTAACATTTCTAAACGCTCTATATATGCACGTTGAAGATTTCTTCTGTAGCGATTAATAGTTTTTCCATTTCTCACCTCATTAAATAAGCCTTCACGTAAGTCTGTCATCATATCTAATAAACCATATGCTTTGCTGCCATTTACCTCTTCATTTTCAAGTAATCTAGCCATTCTACCAAAATCAAGAATGTTATTTAGAGTTCTTACTTGGTAACCTCTAATGCGCTCTATATTACCATCAAATTCAATTCTATTAAAAATCTCTTGATCTATAAGCCATTCTGGAGTTGTAAATAATTCATCCTGAATAAACTTCATAGCATTTTCTTGCTTTTCTTTAGGAACGTGAGTGTATACTGCGCCATCTTGGTCGTATGTTTTATAGTATTCATAAACACCACCAATATTATTTGAGACGTGACCCATATAACGGTTGTATTGAGAAAGAACTTGACCATATAGAGTTTCTAAATCTTCATAATCTTTACCATCTTCTTTTGTCCATTCAAATAAATTAGGGACAATTCTCTTAAGGTTAGCAATACCATATTGGCTTGCAAGTACAGCATCATCTCCTAAATCTTCGGTTTGAGAACTAGGGTCTATAACACCAGACTGTTGCTTACCAAACCTATACATAGGATCACCAGCGTGCTCTAAAATCCAAGCATCTAAAGTTTCCTTTTCATCCTTTGCAGATTCATTTAGAATAGGACGATAACCCCATTTAATAGCATATTTGTCATAGATACCAATGTTTGGCATTAAGGCAACATCACCATCTCCAGGTTGTGCAACGTAGTTAAAGCGAGCGTAATCCATTATAGAAGGTGCAGTACCATACTTTTTAGTAAACTCTGGATCTCTTAAATTCTCTACAGGATAAGCAACACTACTTCCCATATTATGAGGTAATCCTAATGTATGTCCAACTTCGTGAGAAGATACAAAACGTATTAAACGCCCCATAACTTCGTCTTTAAACTCAACACCTCTTGCGTCTGGGTTAATAGCTGCAGTTTGTATAAAGAACCAATTGCGCAACAAGGTCATAACATTGTGGTACCAATTTATGTCGCTCTCTAAAATCTCTCCAGATCGAGGATCACTTACGTGAGGTCCGTTTGCGTTAGGAATAGGAGATGCTAAATAACGCACAACAGAATAGCGTACATCTTCTGGGCTCCAATCTGGATCTTCCTCTACACTTGGGGGATCTTTAGCAATAATTGCATTTTTAAAACCTGCAGCTTCAAAAGCTACTTGCCAATCTTCTATTCCTTGTTTAATATATGGGCGCCATTTTTTAGGTGTTGCTCTATCTATATAATAAACAATTTGTTTTTTAGGTTCTACCAACTCACCACGTTCAAACTTGGCTTTATCTTCATCTTTTACTTCTAACCTCCATCTATCTAAATACGTAAGTGTTTTACTTTTTTGAGCATCTTGGCCGTAATCCACTTGCCCTCTTGCAAACCAACCAACACGTTGATCAAAGTAACGGCGTTTCATAGGTTCTTTAGGTAGCAATATCATAGAATTGCTCATCATTAATGAAATAGAGCCTGTACTTGAGTTGCTTGGTGGTGCACCAGCATTATAAGTTTTAATGTGTCGTGCTTCAACGTTTAATGGATAGCTTCTAATAGTATCAATATATGAACGCTTTTCATCAAGACGTGATATTTTGTAAGATTTACGTCTGCTTTCAGGGAAACCTAAAGCTTTAACATCCTTATTAAAAAGCTCTGTAACATCAATAACAGTATTGTTTGCTATAGAATCTTTTTTGAATGCTTTAATAGGAAATGAATAGAGTATAGGTTCGAAATTAGAATTAACTACAGCCTCATGAATTGGTAAAGAATCTGCAGCGTAAATTTGATGAGAAACAACTCTTAGTAAAACTTGCTTATCTTTCTTTTCCCATCGTAATACTTGTGTGTTTTGCTTACCACCACCAAAACCAATATTGGTAGCTGTTTTTGCAATACGAGTTACCATTAGCATCTCTCTGTTAAAAAGACTGTCTGGTATCTCGTAAAAGTAATTTTCTTTTAGTTTGTGTACTGTAAAAAGACCTTCGTCGCTTTTTGCATCTTTAGTGATGACTTTACTGTAAGGTTGAATGTCTCCTTTTTCTGGTTTTTTCTTTGCGGCGGCAGCAGTTTTTGAATTCGCCTTCTTGTTTGGCTGGAAAACGGCACAACTGGAAATGCCGACCGCCATAGCGCCTACAAAGCCTAAGCGCATTAAATAAGAATATCTCATATGTAAGTTTGATTAATAAACCTACAAGATACTGAAAACATCGATAAAGCGTATAACTATATGATGATGAAGTTATGGATAGTGATTATTTACCCAAAAATATAAAGGTATTGGTCACTAAACTTGCTGGTGTAGTGTTAATAGCTCTATTACTACCTCCAGAATTTACAGATACGGTATGGTTATGATTCCCATTAGAGTTTATATTTAAAGAGTGCGTGTGATCTCCATCTTCATCTGTTTCATCTGTTATTGTAACATCATTTGCAACAAATGTAGATTGTCCACCATTTTCTCTAACTCTTATACTTCCAACTCCTGCATCTAGATAATCGTGGTCGTGTTCTCCATCTTCAGAAGTTGAACCTGAGTGATTGTGGTTTCCATCTGTGGACGTTGTTCCACTCATATCAAAATTTGGAAGGTTTGCTTGTGATAACGTGACAGAATTTGAGCCAGTTGTACTACCTAAAGTTTCTGAACCGTTTGTATTTTTTAAAACTCTATTTGTAGCATCTGGTAAGTTTCCAGAAAAGCCTAGGTTATTTGCAGCTGTTTGTGCGTTAGCAGGTAAACTTGATATGGAACGGCCATCTAATACATACCATCCATTATGGTCTGCAGACTGAAACCCATGTTTTATATCTCCAGAGCTTTTACCAGATACTGCCGTCCAGTTTGCGCCATTCCAAAATAAAAAACCTACAGGAGTAAAACCGCCACTACCATCATTATATATCATAGTACTAGGTAATACTGCGCCGCCATTAGGATTAATTACTGTAGTATTATCTGTAGCAGATGTAATTCCGACTCTAGGAATAACAACGCCAGAATTAGAGCTAGATATATCTAAGGCGCCTTGAGGTGTTGTTGTGCCAATTCCTACTTGTGCAGATGTTACAACACTTCCTAAAATACTAAAAAACATTATAAGGTAAAATGTTAAACATTTGTTGGTAATCATCATAAAATAAGCTTTTGTGTCAGAAATATGTATTTCGACGGCAAAAGTACAAACTTTAACGAGGATTATCGAGTCATTATCAATGCCTGATAATATTTAAATTAAATGCATAATTTTAACTAAACGATTGATTAACTATGCAAAAAATACATAAGTTTTCGCTATGGTTGAACCATATTAAGAGTTGAATTATATATTATTTAATAGGAAATCTTAGGTTTAATTTAGAAACTTAAATTAAATGTGATTTTATAGTCATTTTAATGACAAAAAAAAACAGGATGTTTCTACATCCTGTTTTTTATTTTAATCATTAACTGTTTATACGTTTATAAAAGCTCAACGAACAAACCGTTATCTGTTTTATTAACAGTTGCCACATCTTTAGCACGTAATCCTTTTACAGCTTTGTCCCATTTCTTGTTACTTAAACCAGAATCTGCTTTTATACTATCAAGCTCTGCTGGAGATTGTTTTTTAAGTAATTCAAAAATGAGTTTTTCATCTTCATTAAGTTCAACAGAAATTGTCTTTTCAGGTTTCATTTGAGGAAAGAATAGAACCTCTTGTATACTTTGGTTGTTTGTTAAGAACATAATTAAACGGTCCATACCAATACCTAAACCAGAAGTAGGTGGCATACCATACTCTAAAGCACGTAAGAAATCTTGATCTATAAACATAGCTTCGTCATCTCCACGATCTGCAAGTTTTAATTGTGCCTCAAAACGTTCACGTTGATCTATAGGGTCATTAAGTTCTGAATAGGCATTTGCAATTTCTTTACCGCAAACCATTAACTCAAAACGTTCAGTTAACTCTGGATTGTCTCTATGTTCCTTACATAAAGGACTCATTTCTTTAGGATAATCTGTAATAAATGTAGGTTGTATATAGTTGCCCTCACATTTTTCTCCAAAAATCTCATCAATAAGCTTTCCTTTACCCATAGTTTTATCTACATCGATACCCATACCTTTAGCTGCCTCGTAAAGCTCTTTTTCAGTTTTTCCAGAAATATCGAAACCTGTAAAGTGTTTTATGGAGTCTGTCATAGTTACTCTAGCATAAGGTGCTTTAAAGTTAACGGTGTGTTCTCCAAAAGTAGCTTCTGTTTTTCTGTTTACTGCTACTGCACAGTGCTCAAGTAAATTTTCAGTAAACTCCATCATCCAATTGTAGTCTTTATAGGCTACATAAATTTCCATTGCTGTAAATTCTGGATTATGGGTACGGTCCATACCTTCGTTTCTAAAGTTTTTAGAAAACTCATATACACCATCAAAACCACCAACAATAAGACGCTTTAAATAGAGCTCATTGGCAATACGCATATATAAAGGTATGTCTAAGGCATTGTGGTGAGATATAAATGGCTTTGCTGCAGCTCCGCCAGGAATTGGTTGTAGGATAGGTGTTTCAACTTCAAAATAACCAGCATCATTAAAGAAATTACGCATAGCATTAAAAAGCTTTGTGCGTTTAACAAAGACTTCTTTTACTTTTGGGTTAACTACTAAGTCTACATAACGTTGGCGATAACGTAACTCTGGATCATTAAACTCATCATACACATTACCATCTTTATCTTTTTTGGGTAATGGTAAAGGTCTTAGTGATTTACTTAGGATGGAGAAATTCTTAACCATCACGGTTTTTTCTCCAACTTGTGTTGTGAATAATTCACCTTCAATACCTATAAAATCTCCTAAATCTAATAGCTTTTTAAATACTGTATTATAAAGTGTTTTGTCTTCACCTTCACAAATTTCATCTCTGTTAAAGTAAACTTGAATTCGACCTGCGCTATCCTGCAATTGACCAAAAGATGCTTTTCCCTGAATGTTCTTCTGTAATAAACGCCCAGCAATTACAACTTTCTTACCATCTTCAAAGTTGTTTTTAATATCTGCAGTAGTTTGTTTAACAGGATATAAATCTGCTGGATATGGATTAATGCCCAACTCGCGCAGTTGGCTTAGTTTTTCGCGTCTTACGATTTCTTGTTCAGAGAGTTGCATTTACTTTAGTTTTAAGCGTGCAAAGATACCATTTATGTAGTAAGCAATCAATAGTTGTAACATTAGGATTTGTTTATAGACCTATTATATACATCAATCAAATCAAAACTTATATCATGGGATTTTTTAGAGTCTTACTTTCAATTTTGTTTCCACCTTTAGCTGTTATAGATAAGGGCTGTGGAAGTATTTTAATTGTTTTCTTACTAACACTTTGTGGATGGATTCCTGGAGTAATTGCAGCTTTGGTAATTTTAAATAACCCAAACCGATAATAAAAAAGCGAAATCAAATACATTTGATTTCGCTTTATATACCTATAAGGTGAACACTACTTTATGACTATTTTTTCGGTAATTTGATAGTCTCCGTTAGTTATTTTAATAAAATATACACCTTTTGAGGCTTGGCTAAAATTGAGAATTCTGTTGAATGATTCTTGATGAGAAAAATGCTTAGTCGTAATGAGACGACCTCTAATGTCTATTAGTGCTATCGAGATATCTTGTTTTGCTAAGGGATTAAATTGTACCGTAAAGTTTCCTGTTGAAGGGTTTGGGTAAATGGTAGTCCCAAAATTTTCATTTATATCTGTAGTTGCTAAAACACCATCAATTGTTATAGGGGCATCATTAACATCAAAGTACGAATTGCCCACAGGGACAATTTTTACTCTTGCAGTTGTAGTAAGAAGATTTGGTGCAGTTATATCTTGACTACCATCATTTGGTACATTAGATGCCAATGTCGTTGGAAATGTAAGGCCATCATCCTCAGAAAACAAGATGTTTACATTTGCTGTGTTTATAGGTGCTTGATCTGTATTTGCAACATCCCAAGTAATTGTTTGACTAGAACCTGGCTCCCAAGTGGTTTCTGTATTTTGAGAAGTAATAATGAAAGGACCAGAAGAAGAGTCAACAGTTACAATAACATCATCAGAAGCAGAGCTTGCACCATTAAGTGCATTGTCTCTAACCGTTACTCTAAACTCCATTGTTCTGTTAACAGACGGAACAACTTCCCAAATATTTGCAGATAAGCCCTGCATAACAGTAAGCATATCTGGCATAAATCGAGTTCTTTCTGTAGTAGGAGGTAAAGACCTAAACATTGGTCCTAATGTATTTGTAGGATCTGGAGGCATAACCTCACCAATTTCTTCGTCTATTTGTTCCCAGCAGTATGTAAGTTCATCATTGTCACTATCTATACCAATTGCATCTAGTTGAAAAGGCGTAGATGCTGGTATAGTAAAATCTGCTGGAGCAATAGCTTGCGGTGCAGTATTTCCAGTTGGAGTCTGTACTTCACAATCTTGTGTGTTCACATAATTCCAAATTTCATCTATACTAATGGCGTGAAAGTGAGCATCACTATTTGTTTGAACATTTGGAGCGCAAATTCCTGCATATCCTAAGATTGTAGAGGCGCTTCCTGGTTCCATTGATGTACTGCCATTTCTTTGGCAGTTATTGTTTTGTGTGTGATTTGCGCCAAATTGATGTCCCATTTCGTGTGATACGTAATCTACCCAATAAGGATCTCCTGTTGGCTCTGGCAAACCTGTAACACCACCAGCTTTTTGTAAGCTACAAGGTACACCCAGAAATGCTACACCACCACCACCAGTACTGTACACATGACCTATATCATAATTTTCTTCTCCTATTATACCATCACACGTAGCTTGGTTAGTAGCAAGCATAGATACACCATCTTCATTAACATAAGGATCTGTAGCAAAATTTAGAAAAATTATGTCTTCATTATTGTCTACAATATCCATATGAATAGAAATATCTCTCTCGTAAATACCATTTACTCTTGTCATAGAAATATTCATAGCTTCTAAAACAACAGCTTTCTTTTCAGAATCTGGCGTTGTGATGTCTGTAATAGGAATGCCTGCAGCATCTAAGTGAAACTGCGCATACTCACCCGTACAAGCTAATGCCAATCTGTAGTTTCTTAATACACCATCATTTGCATTTTTACTAGATGACGAGTTAGGTAGTTGATTTAATGCTGAGTTACCAATAACCTCACATTGAAACGCTTCATCTGGAGCTGGAAGATTTTGGCGCTCATATGCCATATATGTCGCCTTATCTTTTGTGTAAGTGTCTATAAAGAATGAGCCAAATTTTCCTGATGTAATCATAGCGTTTAAGCCCATTGTTGGAGAAACGCTAAAGTTAATAACGGTTGATTTGTTTTTTAAACTAACTCCTTTATAAGCTCTAATGTTTGGATGACTAGCTTGTAGTCCATCTTGAAAGTTAGAGTTTTCTGTTACTCTAAAAGTTTCAAAAGTACCATCTGCTAAAGGAAACTTTAATAAGACATCTTTGGCTTTACTTAGATGTGTTTTAGATAATGCGTTTGAAAGAGAGTTTAAGTTTAAAGTGTATAATGAAAATTTAGTAGGGTTTGAACGTCTTAAAAATTGTGAAGATTGTTCTATTTTAGAAGCTTCGGCTAATTGCCATAAATTTTCTTGAGAAAAGCCCGAGAAGACAAAACAACACAGCAATACAAATAATGTAATTTTTTTCATAGATGAGGATTCAATACTTAAAAATATGATTATTAAAGATAATTCATTAAAAACAGTTAATATATTAACGAAGTGCAAAATTAAAGCCCTATTTGTTGCTATGAATTCTATAAGATGTAGTGTAGTTTCGACAAAAGGCTTAAAAAAGGTATTACTCATAAATTTTCACGAAATTTGCAGAGATGAATAAGCAAATTACACTTCAAAATTTAGGACTTAAAGATTATAAGGACACTTGGGACTATCAAGAACAACTTTTTAAAGAAATTCTTGATTTGAAAATACGAAACAGAAGAGAAGACTTAGAGTTGGAAACCCCAAACTATCTTTTATTTGTTGAGCATCCTCACGTTTATACTTTAGGTAAAAGTGGTGACTTTGAAAACCTATTGGTTACAGAAGATTACCTTAAAGAGATTGATGCTACTTTTTACAAAATAAATAGAGGTGGCGATATTACTTATCACGGTCCAGGACAAATTGTTGGATACCCTATTTTAGATCTTGAAAATTTCTTTACAGATATACATAAGTATCTTAGGCTGTTAGAAGAAATGGTTATTCTTACCCTTAAAGATTACGGCATAACTTCTGAGCGTAGTAAAGGAGAGACAGGTGTTTGGTTAGATGTAGGTACACCGTTTGCACGAAAAATATGTGCAATGGGTGTTAGGGCAAGCCGTTGGGTAACCATGCATGGATTTGCTTTAAACGTAAATACTAACCTTGGTTATTTTGATAATATGATACCTTGTGGCATAAAAGGGAAAGCAGTTACATCTCTTAATGTAGAGCTTGGTGTTGCAGAAGTGAATATGAATGACGTAAGAGAAAAACTATTACATCACTTTTTAAATTTGTTTGAAGCTGAACTTAAAGGTTAGTTTACCTTATATATAATGACACTATCTTCTTCGCCTTTTACGACAAACTCTAAATTATTGTCTGAATCCATATTTTCAAAATCAATTTGAGAATTACCATACACAGGGAAGTTAGGTCTTAGTATACCATTACTATCAAATAAATACACTTTATGAGACTGTGTGTCTGTAACACTCACGTAAATTTTATTATTAATATAAAATATCTGAGGTCTTGTATACAGCCCAAAATCTAACTCTATCGTTTTACCCTTTATAGTTAATTTATTTTCAGCTAAGCTTACAAATGTCTTGTTTGTACTTTCTATATAATGATCTTGTGGTAATCCTAGTTTTGTAATATTTAGTTTCCCTTTTTCTGAAATTTGCATTAGCTCACCATTTTCATTGGTATTGGCAAACGTGTTTTCATACTTATACCAATTATTATCTGAGATATCTAGATTGGTCTTAATAGAAACACGTTCTGTTCCAGTTCTACTTAAGATATTTAGCTTTCCAGAATTTGACATTACTAAGATGTAATCTCGGCTGCCAATTCTAATATGCTTAGGTTGTGTTACTATGGAATTGTCTGCTTTGTCAAATTTAAATCCAGTAACACGTTTTGCGTCCTTATTATACATAAGCACAGAATTTCCTTGGGTTACTAGAAATCTGTATTTTCTGTTTCGGTCATAATCGAATACAGCTAGTGGTTGAGTAATAGGATCCTTAAATTCTATTGGGAAATTTTCTACTTCTTTACCATTTCTATCTAAAACATATAATTTGTCTTGAGTAGTAAATGCAAGTTGGTATTTGCCATTTCTATATAAATCTACTTCTGTTATGTCTCCTAAAATTGCAGCACCAAGATTTTTTTTCCACTTTATTTTTCCTTTGTTCGATATAAGATAAAGGGTATTAGATACATCTTGCACTACAATGTCTCTGGTTTTGTTAGTGTGATTTTTGAAAAGCCTAGGCGTGTTCTGTAAACTAGCATCTAGTTTTACTGTTGCAACTTGAGAGATGCCATTAGATGATGACTTTGCACCAGCTTTTTCAATTATAGCGTGTACGTGTGCAAAATTACGCTCGTATATAAATTGAAGTGCAGCTAGCTTATGATCTTTAAATTTAATTTTCTCAGCAGATGATTTAAATTTTGAGTCCACGATATTAGGAAGCTTGTTTTTTAGCTCATCTGTATTTGTTACCATTAATATAGAGCTTTCATCACTCAAGCTTTTTGAAACATCTATGTAATAATCTTGTTCTCCTAAGATTGATTTGTTTTGGTAATTAGCGATAATGTTTTCAAGTGCTTCTGTATCCTTAGCAAAAAGGTAATAGTCTTTTATTCTTGTATAGTAATTTAATCCTTCAATAGTTATAAGAGGGTTTAAAGCTTCAGTAAACATATTAGATGAGCTTAATTTGAAAATAGTAACATCTCTATAACTTTTTTCTTCATCTTGTTGGCTTATTAAAGCTTGTTCAGTTACATCAGGATCTAAAGAATGAACAGTAACTATGCTTTGGTCATTATTATAAATTACTCCAACTTCATTTAAGGAGTTAAAAAAGGCTTCGTTTGAAATAGGGTTTAAAGCTCTATCCTTAGCGTGATACGTTTTTAAATTTTCTCTTAATATTTCAAAACTGTTATATGTAAAAGAGTAAAAGCCTGTAGCACTTAAGGGAGTAATTTTAGCGATGTGAGTTTCTTGAGGTTCTACACCTTTAAAAATGTCAAGAATTTTGGGAATAGAATCGTTAGTAATTGCTACACCATTTAGTTGAAGAGTTTTTTGGCTTATTTCGAGATCTAGAGATAAGTTGGTGGTAAACTTTTCAATAGGGAGATTTTTAGTGTTTGAAAAGTAATCGTTGAATGCTGTATTAAAGTATGTTGTATTAATAAAAACTGAAGTGCCATCTCCGCTTGTGTCTATTAATTCCTTTAAATCCTGGTTCTTAATATTATTACTGTAATTTCTAATTGCATTCTCAATTAGCAATTTGGAGTTGCTGGCTATAAAAATACTGTCTAAAGTTGTGGCATAGGATACCGAGTTTTCTAAAGTGAGTTTTTTTATAGTCTTATTTGAGTAATCTTGACTTTCAATAGTTTTATTAGCTATGGAGTCTGTCTGTATTAAATTAGGTGAGTCTTTAGTGATAAACGTAAACCCAAATTCATTTTGACCGATTTTAGAAAATGATAGTAATGCGCTATTAGGCGTTTTAATATATTTTAAATTTTGTAAAACCTCCTTAGTATCTTGGTTGAGGTGAAATTCTGAATTGTCATAAATAAATTCATTATTCTGAAGATTAGAAGTAAAGATGTCTAAACTTTTAATGCTAAAAACTATAGCGGCATCTTTAGGAGCGTAATGTGCCAGAGTTTCTGATTGAGATGTCTTCTTTGTACATCCTAGTATTGTAATACCTATTAATAGGAAAAGGTACTTTTTCATAGCAATTCAATTTTTACAAATGTAACAAGACCATCTGTATTTTAGTGAACAGACTATTTAAGATATTAAAAGTTAAATTGGTATTGTTCTGGTAATAGCCTAAAGCTTTTTCTATGATATTTTGAAGGACCGTGAGTTCTTATAGCTTCTCTATGTTCTTTAGTTGGGTACCCCTTATTCTGTTTCCAATTGTACATCGGAAATTCTTCGTGTATTTTCTCCATATAGTTATCCCTATATGTTTTTGCTAATATAGATGCGCTAGCAATATTTAAATATTTGCCGTCACCTTTAATAATACATTTATAAGGAATATCATCACAAGGTTTAAACCTATTACCATCTACAGCTATATGTTCAGGTTTTGTTTGTAGCCTTCTTATAGATTCCTGCATCCCTAAAATAGATGCATTAAGAATATTTATCTTATCTATAGTATCTATATCTATATGTATAACAGAAAATGAAACAGCTTCTGTTTCAATAATTGGTCTTAGTAAATCTCTTTGTTTATGAGTTAATTTTTTACTGTCATTTAAAACGGGATTATTGAAGCCTTGTGGAAGAATAACGGCTGCTGCTGTAACTGGACCTGCAAGACAACCTCTTCCTGCTTCGTCTGTGCCACACTCTATAACATCTAATAAGTATTGCGGTAATAACATGGGTGCTAAAGTATTAAAATAGATAAGGTCATAGCAAACAATTTATAAGAAATAGACTCGTTAAAAAAACATACTTTTGCTTCAGTAATATATATAATGAAACAACTTCTTCTACTTTCTGTTTTAATCACTTGGGCAACTACAGTAACTGCTCAAGATTTTATAGGTTCAGAAATAAATCCAACAGGCACTCAAAACAGGCAAAATAATAGTCAACAAACCGTAGTAGATAAAAGAGAGCGACCTCCAATTACAGATTATAAAATTATATCTGCGAAAAATGATACCACCTATGTAGATACAACCTTGTCTATATATAAGGACTATAAATGGAACTATTTACAAAAAGATGATTTTGAATTGCTCCCTTTTAATAATGTTGGCCAACCTTATACTAAATTGGGATATGAATTCAATGATGTCTATATAGCACCAAAGTTTGGTGCGAGAGCAAAACACTTTAATCATTATGAAGTAGAAGACATAAACTACTATAATGTTGCTACACCTTTTACAGAGTTGTATTTTAAAACCGTATTAGAACAAGGACAGAATTTAGATGCTTTATTTACATCTAATACGTCACCCCAATTTAATTTCTTTGTTGCCTATAAAGGATTAAGATCTTTAGGGAAGTACCAAAGCTCTTTAACTAGTGTTGGTAATTTGAGATTAGGCTTTAGTTATAATACTAAAAACAAAAGATACTATATAAAGAGTCATTTTGTAGCGCAAGACTACACCATAAATGAAAATGGAGGATTAACAGAAGAAGCTGTTCAACAATATATAGACGAAATACCGGAATTTGATGATAGAAGCGTATTAGAGGTTAACTTTCAAGATGCCCAAAGTTTGATGGATTCCAGGCGATTTTATCTAGATCACAAATACTATATAATAAAGTCCTCCGATTCAATACCAAACAATGAAGTATCTGTAGGGCATAAAATGAATTTCACAGACAAAGAACTAGAGTATACTCAAGTTACACCTAGCTCACTTTTTGGAGACTCTTTTGAAACTACAGATTTACAAAACCTAACTGAATTTCAAGATATATATAATGAAGGTAGATTAACCTACTATAATAAAACATTAGGTGAATTTACAGTTAAGGCAGGTTATACAGACTTTAATTATGGTTATAATAGGACAGTAAACGTTGATAACACTTTTATAGCTAATAGGCTTTTGGGTGAAATACCTCAGGTAGGAGCAGAATACTTTAATACTATAGGGAGGTTTAAAGTGAAAGCAAACTTAATGACAAGTGTCTCTGGTGATACTAATGGTAATTATTTTTTAGTAGATGCTTCCTATAGTATAATTGATGAATTAGACATAGGTGCGACAATAAGCTCTAATGACCGATCTCCTAATTACACGTTTCAGTTATATCAAAGTGATTATATAAACTATAATTGGCAAAATGATTTTAGTAACGAGTCAATCCAAAATTTTGAAGTTAGATTACAATCTGATAAATACGGTAAGTTAACAGCCTCAAATACGATAATAGATAATTACACTTACTTCGGCTTAAACGAAGAAGACCAAGTTAAGCCAATACAGTATGATGAAACTGTAAGCTACTTAAGGATAAAATTTCAAAACAATTTTAATTTTGGCTATTTTGGATTAGCTAATACTATAATGTATCAAAATGTTTCAGATGGAGATACTGTATTTAATGTTCCTGAGGTTGTTTTAAGACACTCATTATATTATCAAGACTATTGGTTCAAAAAAGCACTATACCTTCAAGCTGGTTTTACAGTTAAATATTTTTCAGGTTTTAATGCCAATGGATATGATCCTGTACTTTCAGATTTTTTTGTTCAAAATGATGAGAGAATTGAAGGCTTTCCAGCAGTCGATTTCTTTTTTAATGCTAAAATAAGGCAGGCAAGAGTCTTTTTTAAGCTTGAAAATGCAAATTCTATACTACTCGGCAATAATAATTTTACAGCACCAAACTACCCTTATAGAGACTTTGTGGTAAGGTTTGGAATAGTTTGGGATTTTTTCTTGTAATTTTTTTATTTCTATAGTCGCTAAAAATCAGCATCTTATATTTAAACTTAAAATTATTTTTAAAATAGTTGAAATAAATGCTTGTGGGATTCAAAAAGGGATGTATATTTGCACCCGCTAACAACGAAAGGCGTTAGTGAAAACGGCAAAAAAATATTTTTTTAAAAATTGTTTTGTAGTTTAAAAAAAGGTTTTATATTTGCACCCGCTTTGAGAAACAAGTTAAGG